>Ga0315914_1004279_pt1 | contig 21386 bp, 12 predicted proteins | sample MpolenodulesMG_FD_203920 | JGI IMG/M metagenome (GOLD analysis project Ga0315914, IMG submission 203920) | Medicago polymorpha root nodule microbial communities from Los Angeles, California, United States - elongated nodules | ecosystem: Host-associated > Plants > Roots > Nodule | place: USA...
TCTTATAAAATTCGAAAATTTCAACCAAAAAAATGCAATGAAGTAGGATAATCATCACTTACTTGATATTGTGGGAGAAATTGGCTTTGAATGGCGCAAGAATGGTGAAAATCGCACTTGGAGGGGAAAATTTCGTGTTCGGAGAAGTTGGAAAAATGAGGCATTGTGTCTCTATTTTGCTAATAAATGACTTAAGTCACACTGCGTGAGTTAACTCACGCAGCGCTACTTAAGTCATGCATACATTACAACGTGCGTTAGTTAAGTCATGCCGCGTGACTTAACTAACGCAAGGGTATTATGGTATTTTCAGCTGGGTGGGAGCGAATTGTGCTGGGGGCAGAGCGGAAATCTTAGATATATTTAAAGAAAATTAAAGTATGGGGTCCAAATCCAAGAAAGTGAGAAACCAACTTTGGCCCCCAAAACAAAAATTAACAAGTACTGTACTATGTATAAACATTAGCTACTCCATTAAGTAGGTAGGGCATGTTAAGTGTAAAATACTCTTTACACCTTGTAGTAAATTATATGTGCAATCAATGGTTTATCTATCTTGGTTTTGCCAATAAAATTTCATGTGCAAATACAATGTTTCAATTTTTTTATTTATGGAATAGTATAATTTTAAATAACTATGAAGTGCATTCAAATCAGAACATTCGTGGCCTTCCAAAAGATGCATGTAATGGTGCAAGTTGAGGGAAAAAATTTATTAGAGCTTCAAGCTATAATAGCTTACACTCTATAACTTGAAAAGAGGGGTTGTGAATTGTGATGCATACTATATACCCTAAAGTCTAAACTTTACAAAGAAAAATATGGAGTTGGCATCTATTGATGAAACTTGCAACATTGGGGATTTTCACAAAATAGAAGCATTTATGATTATGTGAAAAGATATTCATTAATAGTCTCATTCCACTATGTGCTTTACAAAATGCACCATATTGTGAATACAAAATCTGAAATATAATTATGGAGGGGCAAGATTGAGTATATTTATTAACGAACACAAAAGTTGAATCTACAATAGGTAAATATTTAAGCAATCATCTTGCACTTGTTGGCTTATTAATAAATTAGTTAAACTTTCATTCATTGATAACAATATTGCAAGGTCGCATTTCACAATCAATCATACATATCACATATGTGATATCAATGAACAACTAGATAAGTTTCCGCTAAACTTTTCTACATGTATATGTAATAGGACTAAAACCGCGTGAAAATTTCAAGGACTAAAACCAAAGAACATGTATATGGCATGCAGGGGCAAATTTTTAGTGGATCATCTTTGAGAGATGACCTTATGTGCGTGCCTTCAGTATATCTAAAAAAGAGAGAGATCACAAACCATACAATGTACCCTAAACCTATTCATGAATATTCTCAAGGGTTGCAATTTTTGCAAAATACGCTGTTGTGATCATGTGAAAACCTATTCATGAATATTCTCATTTCATCACGTGCTTTAAAGAATGCACCATATACTACACAGAAAATCCAAAAACTAAATAAATTTAGTGGATCAAGATTTAGTTCTTTTTTTTTTTTTTGAAAGAAGATTTAGTTCATTTATTAAATAAAGAATATGGAAATTGAATTGAAAATTGGTCTGTATTAATTAAAGCAATGCTTGTGCAAGCATTGACTTATTGGTGAAATGTTTAAAGTTTCATTCATTCATTGATTCATCGATCCATTCATAAAAATGAAAAGGTCACATTTCATAATCAGCCATACATGTTGAATATGTGGCAACAATGAATTACATTGATAACAAAGAAATAAGATAAGTTTTGGCTAAACTTTTCTTGAATTTGTACGCTTCACGACTAAAACTAGTAAAAACAATTCAAGGACTAAAATCAAGGATGTATATAACATGGAAAAACGAGTTATTGAAATTTTTGGTTTAAACATTGAGAAGTTCAATCATCATACTAAAATTTGTTACAGAAGAAAATAATTCAAAATACGCGAAATCAATGAATGTCTTATGTACTAGACACCATCTGGCTAGTGTTGTGATGTTGCTCACTGCCAAATCCAAACAATATCTTTGAGAGCTGGTCTTATATGTTCCTCCAATATCTTCTGGTATTCTAATGCATCACCACATGACTTCTTTAACTCGACCAAAAAGAAAGATGGAGCAAACTCGAATATTTCAGCAGAAATGGTAAGCGGCCCTTTTGGACGATCCTGCGGTCTCTCTAACTTCAACATCTCTCCGTTATTCTTTACTATCTTCATCTTCAAAATGTGTGCAATATCCTCTATTGTTGATATGATAGAGGAGGCCGAGCTCATGGAGGTAAACTTGATGTCTTCAATTTCATCATCATTCCTCTCAAAAAGGACAGACAAATCGAATCTTGCAGATAGAGAAAGTATGTGAAAAGCATTAAGATATTTCGGTTGAACCGAATCTTGATTTAGATCAACAACAACACTTTCATTTTCATACAAGTCAATGAATTTATCAGACTCAACATCTGCAGCCGCATCTGGAACATCTCTTTCGACTTTAACTGTTTTCAAATGTAATCCTTTTCTAAACCAAGGATTTTCCATTATTTTAGCGGTAGATATTCTAGCACTCGGATTCGGATTAAGAATTTTGGTTAACAGTCTTTTTACGTCAATTGAAAACCAACTCGGATAATTGTATTTTCCGTGTATGATGTTCCTATGCATTTTTCTTTCGCTCAAATCATAAAAAGGCACCCCTCTTGCCAAAAGAGCAAATAAGATTAATCCACTAGACCAAACATCAGCTTTCTCTCCATAATAACCTTTTCTAAGAACAACCTCTGGAGCTACATAATCTGGAGTTCCGCACAATGTTTGCAACATTATGTTGCGGTCATGGGATTCTACAAATGTACCCAATCCAAAATCTGCTATTTTGAGGACACCATTCTCATCCAGAAGCAAGTTTTCAGGCTTCAAATCTCGATGGTATACACCCTTTTTATGGCAAAAATCTAGAGCACTGATCAACTGTTGAAAATATTTTCTTGCTTGATTCTCATTGATTCGAACCTTATCTATTTTATCTGAAAGATCTCCACCTTTGGCATACTCTAAGACTAAATAAATTTTTGTTTTGGTGGCCAAAACCTCGTAAAGGTGCAAAACATTAGGGTGTTTAACTTTTCTCATAATCGAAATTTCACGCATGATTTGAACTCGCATTCCGACTTTTAGAACTTTCTCCTTGTCAATAACCTTTATTGCAACATTGTCACCAGTTCTCAGGTCCCTTGCATGGTAAACTTTTGCAAAGTTTCCTTGGCCTAATTTTTTGCCAAATTCATACTTATTCATTAATACTTTCCCATTTTTCTCCATTGTATGATTAAAACCACAATACGAACCAAGATTATCTTAATCTTTTGTATGCATTTGTTCCTCGCCAGTGTCTATTCAAATGATTTCCTTAGGAATGAGGGAAAAAAAAATTAAAAAAATGGCAAATTTAAGAAAATAATATTAAGTTAGAGACAAATTTTGAAAGCTCCAAGACAAGAGTCCATGAATAAGTTATTGCTATTACGCAAGATAAAACAAAAATGAAATTGTTTTCGTATAAGCAATAAGCTTTCATAGAGAACTCATGGAAATAAGTTAAAAACAACTCATGAACACATCATAGTCGTTTTCATAAGTTCTTAAAAAAACACAATTGTTTATGTCTATAATTAAGGTCAAATAAGTCAATCCAAAGATGCCTAATAACTTGACATATACGAGGTTTGGCGGAACATACACATTGATTTAAAAAAATAATGAAACAAAAACACAAAAAAAAACATGATTTTGGCATCAAAGTTCTTTAAATGTTACCTACATCACCGATGGAAAAGATGTTGCAGCTCCATCATATAATCAATGTGCCCCTTGTATATAAATCCTTGCTTTGCTTGATCCACCTGTACATTTATAAGTAAATATCAACTATACTCGACAAAGTTGAATTCCCATGAAAATAAATTTATGGAAATAAATAATCTAGTGAAATCACAAAGGGTGTTATAAAAATTGAAACTTGGACACTCATAGTGTTATAGCATAATTACACCATCAAAAGAAACAAAGAATCAAACAAAACAAAACAAAGAAGAACTAAAAGGGTTCATTGTATGCAATTTCTTTTGATCAAACATTCAAATATGAAAAAATAAGCTAGTTTTATGGTGCATAAGCGAAGTACGTGTTGTACCATTCACAAATTTATTTCCATCATTGGATTGAGTGAGATATGATGGAACTTCTTAATCTGATAGTGGGGAAGAAAATTGTGGGCAGTATAACACTATTTTTCTTGTGTGTTATACAATTAGCCTGAAAAATAAACTAAAATTACCAAACCGAGTTTAGGACAATGTACATGAGCTCCAACAATAACAAGTCAAAGTAAGAGAATCACATAAAACTAATGAAGATTAGAGATTGAGAGAAACGAATCATTACAGCTCGAAGAGAAGAGAAAACCTTGAAGTGATCGAAAAGCTGGTGAGCAAAGTGTATTATGTAATAATAATGTTATAACAAGAAGTACAAAACATGTTTGTTGTATGCAAGAAGAGAGTTTCGGTTTCTACTTAGTGACAGAATAAAAGTTCCAGTGTGGGTAGGGGTGTAAAAGAACTGGTCACTCCGGTCATATTTATAATAAATATTTCGGTCCACAAAAGTTAATGAACTTAGTCTAAATTCTTAACCAGATACATTACTTTTTGTTGACTTAAATATTTCATATAAATAAAATTAAAGTGAGTATATACCGGTATCAAACAAAAAACTTTCTCTATCACATTAAGGTATCGCGAGGAGGATTGCACACTTGCAAAGTTGGTGGATGTTGCGGCATCACACCAAAAAGCATGCATAATACAATGACAAATGATTACTGTATTTAATTAGAGCAGTGATATTTGAACAACTCATTTTAGACAACTTATGTGACAACTTCTTTTTTCTCTCTTTTCATTGATCAAAAACAATGGAGAGAGAAAAAGAGAGAGAATAAGAATATAATGTGAGTATGAAAGAGAAAGTTGTCAAAAGGTTGTCACAAATGGTCGTACAAATATCATTTCTCAATTAATTATGTATAAATGTCATTGTCTCTTTTTTTTCTTCTCCTGTACTCCTCTGTTCCAATTTAAGTGAGTCTTTTACTCATTTCACATTTATTAAGAAAAATATATTAGTGAACGAGAGAGAAAAATGGTTTTAAGTATTAGTGCATTTAGCATTATCATAAATGCAAAGTAGAATATGTTGAACGAGAGTGATGAAAATAGTATTAATTATAGCTATAATGGAAGAAAAGTAATTAATATTGCATCGAAAAGTGAAACGAGTAAGTTATTTTAGGACAATATTTTTTCACAAAATGTTCACTTATTATGGGACGGAGAGAGTATTATAATGACTATAAATTCATTATTTTCGTGTGAATGAATTGGGAGTCTGAGGTTTAAACCCCCGATCTCTACATATATTATACAATATCCATATCAACTAAGATAAGCTCGTATAAACTAGTTATTATGCATTTGACTAGTGATTCTTTTTAAAATAAAATAACATTACGAGTTGGATTGGAGTGTGACTAAATCATTGTATTAGCGTTATAATAATAATAATAATAATAATAATAATAAAAATTGTTCAATAATAATAAATGTGAATCATGAATATGACTTTGAATAATAAATATAACACATCCTTTTGTCAAAAAAAAATAATATAACACATCCAGACAAATATTTGTTTATTGTAATTGTATCTTTGACCTTTGAGAATATTGAATTATTGATTTATCTTATGTAAAGAAGACTCACTTATTATTATGTTTTGATATTATCACTTTTTTTGTCAAAATTTTGATATTATCACTTATTATTAATATATAGCATTGCTTCCAATAAAATGATATTAATACTAAAAAAAAAATAGCTTTTTTGACAAGAAACTCTTGAATAAATATTAAAAAAATATTCGGTCAAATTCATAGGTTAGAAATCAAAGAGAAAATTAACATAACAATGAAGTCAAATCTAAGGTTCGAGTCCTGATAAAGAGAAAAAAGTATCATAATAATTAATATATTAACCTTCGTCATTAAAAAAAAGCATGTGGTTGAAGACATCCACAACAAATTCATTGTCAATTCCAATTTTGACGCCTTTTTAAAGTTTTGCTTAGTTCTACACAAATCTTTAATATAAGTTTTATTATGAGATAATCAACTAATGTTGTTCATTTGTTTGTTAGAGCAGTATTGTCACACGCTTATTAATTCCTAAATTTATTATCATATGTCATCTTGTATTATGTTGGAAGTTATGAATGAAATCATTTAGTTTTTTTTAAGGAAAATCAATCAGTTTTGTTTCTTTCAAAAAAAATTATAAAATAATATCGACCTAACTACCAAATAAAAATATGCACGCTTGTGTGAATGTACACATATTTTGCTAAGTGTGTGCTTGATTGGATGGTGACGATAGCTGATTTTGATTGATTTGATTTTATAGAATTAGTTTTGGTTAAAAGTGAGTTGAATGTAAAATGATTTATATTTGGTTACCTTCTAAACAGAAGTAATTTGTATGTAAGATGTTGTTTAAATATTCATGTCAAAATTGCTTTTGAACGTGTGAATGACCAAAATGAGTTTTATGGTGTGTATATAGATAAATTTTCTCATTTATTTTTTTATTAAATGGACAATAAAAATATGAGATTAATATAATTATTAATATAATGGGTTCATATATCTAAGACAATTTTTTTTTTGTCAAGTAACATATTGGCTAGAAATCCACCTTGGTGAATAAGTGGAGTATTTGAGGTTCGAACCCTGATCTCTACATATAATATGCAATGTCCTATTAACTGAGTTAAGTTCACGGGGACCTGAGACACTTTTTTGTCATCTTTGATTTTCTTTTATGTTAATTCTTTTGAGAGATTTTTTTTATGTTAAATTGATTAAATAAAATATTGACAAATAAGTTTATTTATTAAGTAAAAGGTAACAATAGTAAGAAAACAATAAGCCTGTTTTTATAATAAAACAAGAAGCTCATTTTTGTACTTATCCCTAACCTCTTGATAAGGTATTGTAGAACAAAACAAAACAAAAACACAACTTAGGAAGAAAAAGTGGGTAAAGCTGGAAAGTATCATGTGACTTTTATCAAATTGATTTTGGCCAAACGCAAAAGTTATACGGAGTAGCTTCAACTATAATTGATTGTTTAGAGAAAGAATCACATTTTTATCTTATTGCCAAACCTCACGTAAATGCCACAGAGTCATGTTCGCAGCAGTAAACACACGTTTAAGACCTCTCGACGCAGAACCAAACAATGGCTAATTAATTTTAAAAAGCAATTATAATACACTTATATGAAAATATGATGAATTCTTTATAAGACGATAACGTAAAACTATTATACACCCAAATGCATCTCCATTAAAGTATTAAAAGATGCAATTAATTGGTTTAGCGGATTAGGGTGGCACTTCGGTGCCTTAGTGGCGCCAAAGACATGTGCCATTGAGCAAATCAGATTGTGCCACTTGTCCAAGACTTTTATTTTAATTTGATTAAATGAGAAAGAGAGAAACACAACGCGTTTCTTCCCCTTGTTCTCTTCTCTTTCTCTCTTCCCGCAACTTCAACAATTCAATCAACTGCCCACCGCCGCTACACACTTCCGCGCTACCATCTTTCAATCGCTTCAGCAGAGTCACAAACCCTTAACCATATCTCATTCAAAATCCACCAACAACTAAGATCCTCACTATACCAAATCAAACCCATGAAAAAGCTCCACATCACTAGAAGATAAATCCGTGAAAGAAGTTCTCTTTGAAACACCCATCTTCAAACCTTACCAAGTTCTAGTTTTGATGGCAGAAACAAAGACCCACATGACTTATAATTCAAAACCCATCTAAGAGAAATTCCAAACAATGGTTTCCATTGAGGAAGTAACAGAGGATGTTTTTCAGCAGGTCCTTGAACTCTTGTGCCACTCAAAGATTTTCAATTTAAGAAACCATTGAAATTGACGCAAATTGGCTTTATATTAGTTTTGTGCAACATGTTAATCTTGAGATTATTTGGTCACCAGTAGCAAAAGAATGGTGGATAGTGGTGTTGGATGGAGAAGACACTTCACACGGTTAAAAGAGAGTGTTGCAATTAAAAAGGCAACGTGTTTCACATTTAATCAATTTTTTTTTAATAAAAATTTAAAGAAAAGCCTTGGGCACGTGGCACAACCTGATTTGTTCTATGGCACATGCCTTTGGCGCCACAAGCTGCCCTTTAGATTATGATATTCCACAGTATCTATGCATAATAATCCATCTCTTTTGTGGTCGAAATTATGGAAAATAAGTAGAGTCCCTAGGCCCTAGTTTTTTCTCTCTAGGTTTTCTCTTACAGTTTCTTCATTGAGGGGTGGTTTTGGGTCAATTCTAGACCTGAAATCACCCCTCTTCATCTTTTTCTCTCTATTTCAATCTAACTAAGTGATTTTCACATAGATCTAGGGTTTTTTTTCTTTGTGATTTCATCATCTAAGTGTGGTGGTTTGTTGTTCATCGTCTTGTGCGGCGTTGTTTGATATTCCGTCTACGTGTGGTGTTCATTTGATTCATATTGAAAGATCGATTATTCAATCAAAGATTTGGGCGTCAACGTTGCAGATCCGGAGGCCATGGATATTCCGGTCACTTTAATTTTATCATATATTTTTGTAGGCATTATGTCGTTATATGCTATCAACTTGGATGCTGTGAGTTGTTCGCAGATTCATCCTTCACGTTTTTAGCGGTGTTGAATGATGTAATCTCTCGATTTGAATGAATGAATATCATTTTGTTTTTGTCAAAAAAAAAAAGTACAGTCCCTAAGCATGTTCACTTGCCTTGGATGATTCTTAAAGATAGTCTCCCAGATAAAAAGAAACTTATTCAAAAGTGTATGTTGTTCGACCCTTTCTATCCCCGATGCAAATCAGGAGACGAAGATTTAGATCACATTTTTATGAATTGTTGGTATGCTAAACAAGCTTGGTTGTTGTCTCCTTTGGGAATTCGGTTTGAAGGAATATCATGTCTTTCATTGATTGGTTGGAAAACACTATCTCCAAAGCCCCCTCTCATGTTATAGTATATGTTTCATCACCTTGTTATGGACTTTGGTATGCTTGTAACAAAATTTGTTTTGAAGGAAGAAATATTGAAGCGGTGAGCATTGTCCGAAAAGCTTGGAATATCATTGAAGATCACAAAGGACTTAAGAATACTCAGGTTGATGTGGAGCCAACTATCTTTATATCTTCCCTCTCTACTTAGACTCCTCCTCCTACATCTTCCTTCAAATTGAACATTGATGCATATGATTCAGTTGATAATAAATGGGGTGTAGGAGCCATAGTTCGAGACTCAGAAGGTTTTGTTTTAGCAGTTGCTACGTGGAACTTTGAGGCACTTCCTGATGCTACCATTGCTGAAGCTCTTGGGTTTCGGTTGGCAATTCAATTTGCCTATGATATGAGTTTCAGAAACATTATTGTGGAAGGTGATTCTCTTAATGTGGTTAAGGCTTTGAAGTCGCATAGCGATGGCAATTCTTATTTTGGCTTGGTGATTGATGATTGTAGTAGGAGTCTTAGTTGTTTGTTTTTTTCTTTTTTAGTTTCTCATGTGCGAAGAGTTGGTAACTCTGTCGCTCATGCTCTAGCTAAGTTTGCTTTAGATTTGAGTGAGTTTGTTTGGATTGAGGAAACTCCTTCTTATATTGCTTTTGTTGTCGCAACCGATTTGGTACGTGTTTAAATGAAATCGTTTCCGTCAAAAAAAAAATGTAACACAGGTTATAAAAAATCAAACTTTTGTATATTATAAGCGTTGTTTTTTATTTTTTTGTAATTTTTTTTTTTAGATGTTTTTTATTTAAACTACTAGACTTTTGACCCGTGCATCGCACGGGTCTGACATACTTGACGTACTGTTTAGTATTCGCATAAATTATTTATAAATCAACACATATTAAATAAACTTTCTATCTCATAAAATGTTACCCAATAGCTAAAGTGTTGAGACGTTAAATGAGTGTAAAAAAGAGATTCAAGGTTCAATTCTCATAAATCACATTTGTTTGAATATATGCATAATATAAAGGATAATTTGTTAAGCAAGGATTGGATTAATATGAACAATCTGTTTTTTCAAAAAAAATAGGAGCGATCTGCTAACAAAATAGGAGCGATCTCTTATTTCAAAAAAATAGGAGCGGAAATAGGAATGGATTAGATTTAGGAGCGATCTGTTGTTTTTGATTTCAGAAGTATTTGAAAATAACATTTTGATTAAATTAAATAGGGGTAATACAGTAAAATTAATTATAGAAGTTAGGTTAAATCTAGGACAACATTTTGCGTTCGGGTTAACTTTAAGGAATAAGAGATAAGAGATTTCAGAAGTATTTGAAAATAACATTTTGATTAAGTTAAATAAGGTTAATTGAATAGGGGTAATACAATAAAATTAATCATTGAAGTTAGGTCAAATCTAGGGCAACATTTTGCGTTCAGGTTAACTTTAAGGAATATGAGATAAAAGATAAGAGATTTCAGAAGTATTTGAAAATAACATTTTGATTAGATTAAATAGGATTAATTAAATAGGGGTAATACAGTAAAATTAATCATTGAAGTTAGGTTAAATCTAGGGTAACATTTTGCGTTTGGGTTAAATCTAGATGCATTTTTAGTGAAAATAACACGGAAAAAAAAATACATGCATTTTTCAGTCACCACATATTTTATTAGTTTAAGAAACAAAAAGTTTAAGGCTTTGTTTAGTAAATATAGCAGATAGCTGGTAAGTTAGCTGATAACTTATAACTTATAGCTGATAGTTTATAGCTGATAACAGATAACTGATAACCGGTGACTTATAGTTGATAAACTAATTAAAGTGTTTGATAAAATTAGTTGTTCAACTAACTTATAAATGTAAAATGACATTCTTAATTCATAGTAAAATTGATATTCATTAATAGTTAAGGGTTTAGAATTTATTAATTTACATTTATTAATTTAATATATTCTTTTATATGGTATTATTAAAATATAAAGAGTTTCGCTCAAAAAAATATTAAGAGTAAAAGATTTAGACATAACAAAAAAATAAACATGACAATAAAATATAAAAAGGTGATTATTTGAATTGGTGTTAGACGTTAAAAAAAAAATACATACGTGAAAATGGTATAGGAAAACCAATTTAAACCTAACAATAAAAAATTAAACGTCACCTCAAAAAACATATTCAAACGTGCCATTTTTTATTTTTTTCTTACGATGAAGTTTAATTTATATACCTTATTATACCTTCATATGACGTTATTATTATTATTATTTTTTTGACTAAACCTTCATATGAAGTTATGAGAAATGCTAGTTATCGCGACAAGGTGCATCCCGAATGATGTGGCAAAGCCAGCCTTCACTGATTTTCACTATTTTATTTAATTTAATTAATTTACTTTGTGCTCTCTCCTCTCCCTATCTCTCTCTCTTTCATCTTCCACCCCAACAAGGCAATACCAATCTTCTTTTCTCCTCTGCACTTTCCTATTCCTTTTATGTTTACCCGTGAAGATTTTTTGGCTTTTAAGATGCCAAGGAACTGGTAGTTCTTACTCTTGAAAAATGTTTGCAAGTGTGGTTGGTGTTTTGCTGAAAGTTCAAACTTGCAGAGAATTGCAACTCTTTGGAATCACCTTTGGTTCATGATGATGGTAGCAGAGAGAGTTTGCTACATTTATTTACTAATTGGAGTTCTAATAATGTTTTCCATAAGTTTTTCTTTGTTTATCTATGGACATCATGGAAAACAATCATCTACTTGGTTAATATCAATTTTAGAAGCCATCTGCAGACAACAGTGTGGCGGTTCTCGGTGCTTAATAGTCTCATATAAGTCTAACTAGTGTCTAATATTATAAAAAGATATAAAAAAAAAAAATCGTGAAATTATCGGGATAATGTTGCTCGCGACATATAGCATAGCTACGTTATTATATACCTTATTTAAACGTGCCTAACAAATCTTTCACTAAAAAAAAAAGTGGACTTTCATATGCCTGGCGTTTAAATATATATATCTTATTTTAAATTATAATAAATCATAAGGATAAAACTGGATTTTAGATAAAATAATAACGGTAAAATTGGAAAAAAAAGATGATAAGCAAACGTTATTTGAAATAGCGTCTGAAAAATAACTTATAAACTCGTAAAATAAGCTATAAGCTCATGATAAAATCATGTTACCAAACAGAGCTTTTTTTGCCATATGAACTTATAAGCTATCTAATTTCTATAAACTATAAGCTAGTTTCTTGACTTTGCCAAACATAGCCTAAATAAGTCAAATTTTAGCGGTTAAACTTTAGAGTAGGTGTTAATGCTCAACGAAAATAAATAGAGGTATTTATTGATTATTTATAATTTTCTACTGTTAGTAAAAGGTTTACCAATCAAGATCTAATTTAATCTCTCACAATTTTCTCGCAGTTTTGATTTAGTGTTTAACAAAAAATAATATGATTTATGCTCTTCTCCCAGCACAAAACACACGCGCCCAACTGAAATGGCACATTTACCCTTGTGCTACTTAAGTAACGCAAAGTTACTGTTTCTGTACAAAATCCATCAGTCCATACTCCAAGCACCATTTTCTTTTCCTCTACCTTCAAAAACCCAAAAAGCGCGAAATTTTGGGTCAAAAGCTTCATTCCAAATCATTGTAAATCGTTAGGAAGCATGTTTCTACGCTCATCAAGCATCAAATATTAGGTATTGTATCATCTAAACTCATCTCATTTTGCTGGTTTTTGAGCTTGGTTCGTCTGGTTTTCATAGGACAGTAGAGCAAGGCGCAAGTTAATTTGCGTAAAAGTTAAAGGCTGCGTGACTTAAGTCACGCAGGAGTAAAAGAGTTGCGTGACTTAAGTCACGCTACTGTACACCAGTTTTTTATATTTTTTGCGTCACTTTTGTTCTTGGTTAGCTTGTTCCACAAGTAATTTATTTATTTTTTCTTTGTTATTTTTTTAACATAGAGTGACATGGTTGACAATGTGGCGGATGATGACGTTGAACCGAAACCGGTCAAAAATGAAGCTTCCGGCGATGTCAAACCAACTGTTAATGTGAAACCGTCTAAAGTCAAAATTCATTTCAAGCTCAAAATGGTAAAATTAAAGAACCTACACCGGTACCTATCGGTGTTGTTTGCAAAGTTCGCGATACCGCCTCATTTTTACAACAAATGCAAGATGGAGAGAGCGAGAAAAGTTACTTGGTTGGGTTCGCTGACAAGGGGAAAAGGTCGGGCCGCATTTACTGTTTGTATAGATAAATCAATTTTAAAAAGGCCGTACTTGACGAGCAATGTGAAAGGAGTGGGATATACAAGCCACCTAAGACGAGGAAGAAACCGAACCTTGAAGGCATCGGCTCAAGGAAATGTAATTGTCCGTTTAGGTTGAAAGGTTTCTTTGATAAGGATATAAGTGATTGGTGGATTGCAATGCTTTGTGGAATGCACAACCATGACTCGGAGGAAAAGTTACAAGGACACCTTCTTGCAGGTAGACTTAGTGCGGAGGAGAAGAAAAAAGTTATCGACACGACAAATGCTTGGCGGTGCCTCAGAATATTCTCACCAATTTGAAGCAAAATAACAAAGAAAGTGTGACAACTATCAAGCAAGTGTACAACGTGCGAACAAGATGGTGCAAGGGGCAAAGACATTGTTTGCATTGACTGCACACCAGTACCACAATTAATGTTGTACTGATATATCAGTAGAGCGTGAGTTAACTCGCGCATGGTTTTTTCACATGCGTGACTTATGTCACGCACGTTAGTTAACTCACGCAGAGTTTTTAACTTGCGTTAATTAAGTCACGTTGCGTTAGTTAAGTAACACAACATTTTACACATGCGTTAGTTAACTAACGCACGTGTATTTTGGTCAGTTTAGCTGGGTGAGAGCAAAACTTGCTGGGAGAAGAGTAGAAATCAAATAATATTAAAACAAGTCCATGATATTGAGGATAAATTAGTCATTTTTTTTAATAAGCTAAATTAACCCCCTCAAATTGACACAATCTGAGACCTTGAGGAGAAGCACACCCCCAGATCCCAATCTATATCACCACTAGGCCAATCAAAATGGGTTAAATTAGTCATTTTGTTATAATGAACTCATAAGTTATTTGTTCAAAATTTTGAAATTATGGATGTATAATTGAAAATTCAAACAGAAACTTACCGTTGCAGAGAAGAGAAGTGACCAAAGCAGAAGATGAGTTCGAAAGAAAGTTGCAGAAGCGAACTTCGCATCGCAATTCGTCAACTCAGCAATCGTTGTCTCTATTCCGCTTCCAAATGGTAAATTTTAAACTTCTTCAAACCCTAATCTAAATATCTATTCCTTCTCTCATTTTCGCTATTCCTTAAACGATGACGTTTCATTTTGTGTTGATGAAAATGCAGGGCGGCGGAGCAATTGGTAGGAATCGAAGTGCAAGATCCATCAAAGTTCACGCCTTCGAATACGAGGTTTCAGCGTGGAAGTTCAAGTATTCGTCGGAAGTATCGTACTCATGAGATTGCAATGACGACACCTATTGCAGGTGTTTCGTATGCTGCTACGCCGGTTATGGAGGAGGATGAAGTTGTTGATGGTGATTTTTATCTTTTGGCCAAGTCTTATTTTGATTGCCGTGAATATAAGAGAGCTGCTCATGTTCTTCGTGATCAAATTGGACGCAAATCGCTCTTCTTAAGATCTTATGCTCTCTATCTGGTTAGTTTAGTTACTTTTCCGTGTCAATTTTTGTTTACGCTGAATTTGTTTTTACCAACATTAGATTAGTACATTGTGGTTAGGTATTTGAATTTGTGATTTCTAGCTGGTTCGTATGGAAAAACATGTTGTGCAGGTTTAACCACTTAAATAGATCTCGGGATTAGTTTTCCAATTGCGCTGTACTTTATAAACGAAATTGTTGGTTAATTAGTTTTTTTTCAATGTCAAATGCATTGGAGTTCTTATATTTATTGTGGACTTTGATTTAGTAGTATTACAGAGAGTTTGCATTTTCTGTTTATATGGGTGTGTATGTTGTGTTGATGGGTCATTCTTGATGTTTGATATTTAATTAGCACAAACTTTAGTAACGGCGAGATGATTTTGTGAAGGTAGAGGAGAGTTAGAAGCATGTCAATTATGCATGTGTTTACTTCAATTTTTGTGGGAAAGTCTGTTTTGGGTTGGGGGATGTTTGTGCTTGTCAGCTAAATAGATTGTGATTAATTATGCTGATTTTGTTGAGTTCCATTTTGGGGGGATATTCGCTATGTTGTCAATTCAGGACAGCACAATGGAGCAGTCAACCCCAAAACTGAGATGACTGCAGGAATTATTATTAAACGCTACTTGATATATTTAGGAATCATTATACATTTAACACTAATAAACTATAATTAATGGAAAATGAAACAAATTACTCAAACTCTGTGCTGCAATAGCGAAAAATCGCAAAAAGCTCAACTCTGGGATGCTATGGCGTGTGTGGAGGTTGTCACCCACCGTGACACGACAAACTTCCGTGTTAGCGGTGCTAACTGCCACTATTGACAACATAGGCTTTATTGTATATTTACTTTTTGATTGAAGCTAAATTCCTATAATTGTTGAAGTGGGGGTTGCAAAGTTTACTGAGCATGTAGCAACATTAGGCCAGAACATAGAAGGCAGTCTATGTCCGTTCTCTTTTATTTGATTTGAGTTGGGTGCAGAGTTACAATGAACAAAGCACACCAGGTGACTGACATGTCATCTCTTCATGGTTCCTTCATGTTAAGTGTAAGATGTGTCTCAACAATGTCTGTCTTGAGTATCTATTTCAAATATTTGTTGCAATTTGCTATGCTGCCTTCAGATTAAAGAAGGTCATAGCCATCTTTTAAATCCGATAAGTGCTGTTGGAAAGTAAGTTGGATATGTAATTACTGATTAGAGAGATAGTATGATGATATTAAATGTCACAACCCAGTAAAAGTTAAAACTCTGGCTGGCTGTTGGCCTTAAAATTGGTATTTCTAATAAATGTATCCTATTAACATTTTGTTTAAAAGGATACGAACTTTCCATGAAGTTGTGTGTGTAATACGACAATGTTGCTAAATAAGTGAATATTCATTTGCATGTATTAGTCATTCAAAAGAATGTTCTACATCAAACAGCGTCTTCCGTAAATAAAACTTGGAAAGTAGGTACTGGTGTCAGTTTAACAAGCACTTATGAAAGAAATAGTTTTATGCCTGAAGCAGAATGTTTTTAAGAACGAGAGATTAAAAAAATATAAGTTAAAGCATGGGGCCGCTTTTTAGTTATTTTTGAAATCTTGCTGTTTGCAGCATAAATGTAATTTTTGAAAGCACTTTGTGTATGCAATATATGAAGCTAAATCCAATAGCAAACTCAGTAATTTCTTGTTACTTATCTATTATCAATGTAATGTGCTTTCTGTTACACAAACTGACTTTAGGTTTTTCTTTAAGACATTGACAGTTTTCATCTAAACCCTTTTCTAAAAGAATTTTTTCTGCTTCTTATGGTTAGTTTTGTCAATCCCTAGTCTTATGCTATAGAACTGTCATAATGTGTATGATTTTTTAATAAATTTTATTGTGTATGCATATTAGCAGAAACTATTAGTCATGTCATATTCTTCCATTTCACTTCTCACTTTCTCTTGAGTAAAATCTAAATGAAGATAATACATTGGGCACTGTTGCATGCTAGCACAAACAACTCATGGTCTGATGCAGTATATTTTTCTTCCAAATTAATGTACATAATATCAGTTTGAAAGAACTGAGTTTTTTTGGGGTTTTGGAATTTTACATGTCTAACTTCTTTGTCCATGCTCTGTACTTCCTACAGGCAGGAGAAAAGAGAAAAGAGGAAGAGATGATAGAACTTGAGGGTCTGGGTAAAAGTGATGCTGTGAATCAGGAATTGGTTTCTTTAGAGAGGGAGTTGTCTACACTCCGCAAGAATGGAACAATTGATCCCTTTTGTTTGTACTTATATGGTCTTATGCTGAAACAGAAAGGCAATGATAATTTGGCGTGTACAGTTCTTGTGGAATCTGTAAATAGCTACCCTTGGAACTGGAATGCCTGGACTGAGCTGCAATCCTTATGCACTTCAGTTGATATTTTAAATAGTCTTAATCTTAGTAGTCATTGGATGAAGGACTTTTTTCTTGCCAGTCTCTACCAAAAACTAAGGATGCATAATGAGTCTCTGTCAAAATATGAATATTTACTCGGAACTTTTGGTTTTAGTAATTACATCCAAGCTCAAATTGCTAAAGCCCAGTACAGTTTGAAAGAATTTGATCAAGTTGAAGCTATATTTGAAGAACTGCTGAGGATTGATCCTTACAGAGTGGAAGACATGGATATGTACTCCAATGTGCTATATGCTAAGGAATGCTTTTCTGGTTTGAGTTACCTTGCCCATAGAGTATTCATGACTGATAAATACAGACCTGAATCTTGTTGTATTATTGGAAATTATTACAGTTTAAAGGGGCAACATGAAAAATCAGTTCTATATTTTAAGAGAGCCCTTAAACTGGACAAAAATTATCTCTCTGCTTGGACACTTATGGGTCATGAGTTTGTAGAGATGAAAAACACTCCCGCTGCAGTGAATGCATATCGTCGGGCTGTTGAAATAGACCCGTGTGATTATCGTGCTTTGTATGGACTAGGACAAGCTTATGAGGTGATGTGTATGCCTTTATATGCGCTTCATTACTTCAAAAAAGCTGTTTTCTTGCACCCAAATGATTCCCGACTGTGGATAGCAATGGCTCAATGCTATGAAACTGACCAGCTTCGTAAGCTCGATGAGGCAATAAAGTGTTACAGAAGGGCATCAAACTGTGATGATGGGGAAGCAATTGCTCTGCATAACCTTGCAAAGCTGCATTCAGAGCTGGGACGCACTGAAGAGGCAGCATTTTACTACAGAAAGGATTTAGAGAGGATGGAATCTGAAGAGAGGGAAGGACCTAACATGATTGAGGCTTTGCTCTATCTTGCTCATTATTACAAATCAACGAGAAGAACTGAAGAAGCAGAGGTTTATTGTACACGTCTTCTCGATTATACTGGTCCTGTGAGTAAAAAATATTTAACTACTCATTATTTGATAATATTTACACTTTCAATTTGAAACAATTCGTTGATACCAAATCATTTAGTAATCAAAGTCATTTTTTCAGGAGAGGGAGACTGCAAAAAATTTACTTAGAGGACTGCGATCAACACAATCTGGTTTCCCTCCAGCGGATGTTGAGCACTTTCCTCCATAATGTCTCTTGATGAAGCACTGGTGTTGTGCTGCAATTTTCAACTTTGGTTTAGATTCATTCTCATACTTTGTGCTGGAGCAGAACTAATGGCAAATATGAAAATGTTAAGAATCATTCTCATACATTAATACTGCAAAATGCACTACCATGCTGCACTGACTAGTAGACAAGCATCATATCACATTTTGTTCAAAGTAGTGATCTGGTTCTCAAGAACAAGAGTCTGAAAGCTAGAAGAACATTTCTTCTATTCTATAATTGGATAAACAGATTAGGGACACTGTTTGATTTTGTAAAAATGTAAGGGATTAGACAACCAACATAAAGGTAATTGTTCCATGATTTTTTTGTCATTAATAAAGTTTAATGTGGTATTGAAAATTGGCAAGTCTGGATCCCAACTCTTCTAAACTTTTTTTTTTCCATAAAAAAAAAAACAAACAAAAAGTTGAGAATATACCTTCCAGCACGTGTAGGCTGAGATGATAATGGAAACGAACACATGTTTAAAAAATAGTTCATGTAACACCTGATTTACCCAATTTTCTTATAACACCTTTCTAATACATTTTTAAATACTGATTTTAGAAGGTAAGGGCACTTATTCCTTTACATTGTCCAATCAGCTGTCAGTTTCTCTATCAAATAATTGATGCAGCTATCTCAAGCCGATCATATTTGAAAGATATTGAGGATTAATCATCATGAAAATTTTTATTGAGGATTATTTTATTGTGGGTTAAATATGTTTTTGGTCCCTATAAATATACCAACTTTTCGTTTTAGTCCCTCTAAAATTTTCCTTCAACTTTTAGTCCTCCAAAAAATTTTCATCTTTACTTTTGGTCTCTCTTTTAAAGTAAACTCATATGTAGAATTCATATTGTTGAATAAAATTTTGCAGAAAAATTCATAATATTATAATAATCTCTCCCAAATAAATTTAGAATTTTTTAACAAAACATGAATTTAATATGAATTTTTATATTTTTGATGGTTAAAAATTCATATTAAAATTATGTTTTGTTAAAAAATTCTTTTTTTTTTTGAGAAATATTTTTACAATATTTTACACATTTCTGCACAATTTCATTAAAAAAAAAATACTAAAATTAACTTAAAAATAGGGACCAAAAGTAGTGATTGAAAATTTTATAAAATTATGTTGGACATTTTTTTTTTAGAAATCAATTTTGGAGACTAAACCCCTAAAAAAATTGGGGACTAAAAGCAATTACACATGAAGTTATTATATGTAATATTTTATTTTAGAACTGATTCTAAGTTCTAACACACAAATTTATAATTTAACTCACTTTTACATAAACGTATTCAAACACAAATTACTTTACATGCAATTCATTTTTAATCAGAATAGATTCTACAAATCAAAATCAATTCTCATCAAATCTCATGCCTTCATAATAACTCTGCCAACAATCATCGGATGCATGCATAAATATTTTGTTAATGATATATATAAATGAACTCTTATTAAAATTCATCTGTGATTTATTTTTTTGTCAAACAAAAAATGTAAACAAGTTAACCTTAATCCTTACCCACTTGTGAGAAAGTTGCAAGAAAAGTGAAGTTGAGGAAGAAAGAAAAAAAGATTTAAGCTATAAAATAATAGAAGCGAGAATAATCAAGCAGCTTGTATTATTCCCCAATCCATTTCACGGCAGCTGGATGGCCGGCGGCAACCACCGCAAAACCCGATGGGAATCCAACTCCTCCTCCTCCGCCGCACCGCCCACCACCACTACCAACACTAAATCTCCCTCCGATCCCAAATCCAAACCCAACACAAATAATTCTAATCCCAGACCTAACCCTAACCCAAAATCTAACCCTAATCCCAGACCTAACCCTAACCCAAAATCTAACCCTAATCCCAGCCCCAAACTCCCAAACGACCACCCTGGCATAATCCCCTTTCAATTCCCAGAACCCGGTCCACCACCACCTCCAGCCTACGGCTTCCACATGCTCGAACGCCGAACAATCATACTCGCTGACGGTAGTGTCCGATCCTACTTCGCTCTTCCTCCTGATTATCAAGATTTCGCTCCCCCACCTCGCCCGATTGACCGCTTCGCGTTTCCTCCCCGACCCGATTACCAGAACCCAATGGAAGCCGCCTCGGTGAAGAGAAAATACGGGGAGGATGGTAGAGATGAATTTGCAAGACAAAGGGAACAGCTTTTGCGTAATGCTAATGGGTTTGCTAATAGGGTTCCTGTTGGTGGTGAGTTTCCGGCGGGTCCCAGTGATTTGAGACCTTCTAAGCAATTAAGGGTCGATGGGGTTGGTAGTGGTAATAATGCTAGGCATGTGCAGGTTGATCAGGATTCTTTGAAGAAAAAATTTCTTCACTTTGTTAGGTTGATAAATGATAATCCTTTGTTGAAGAAGAGTTTGTTGGAGGATGGAAAACAAGGGCGGGTTCAGTGCATTGCTTGTGGCAGTGGCAGTAACAGGTTTGGTTGAATATATGTCGTTTCTGCTTTGTTAATCTGTTTGGAATTTATTCGTATGATATTATAGGCAATGAGGTTATAGGCTTTTAGGGCGCGGAAAATTAGAAGAAAACTGTATAGTATGATCGTTTTGCTTTAATGATTAATCTCTGTCTGTCACATAAACTTGTGAAGCTCAGTTGTACAGTGGATGTTGGTTGGTTGATTTTTATTTGACAACATTATAACTTAGCTTTAGTATTCCGATATGAAAATTAAATATTTGATACCCGAAGTCATGATTTGATGGATTTTTCTATTTTTTTATAGATATCTCATATCTTAAAGAAATAATAGAAATGTAATTTGATCTTTTCTTGTATTCGGAAAAAGGATATTTTTAA
>Ga0315914_1004282_pt1 | contig 21369 bp, 10 predicted proteins | sample MpolenodulesMG_FD_203920 | JGI IMG/M metagenome (GOLD analysis project Ga0315914, IMG submission 203920) | Medicago polymorpha root nodule microbial communities from Los Angeles, California, United States - elongated nodules | ecosystem: Host-associated > Plants > Roots > Nodule | place: USA...
CTCTCTCTCTCTATATATATATATATATATATATATATTGTTTTGGACCAATGAGAAGAGAGAAAATGAAAGTTGTCATCAAATTTATCCCAAATGGTTGTACATATATCACTACTCTTCATTCATTCATATTGATATATTGATAGAGTACATCACGTCACATACAAACATCGCTAAAAACTTAAAAGGTGAATCTTTGAACAAACTCACAACACCCAAGTTAATAGCATACAACGACAAAATGCCTACAAATAATATGATAAAATTTAAGTCACTGAAATTCCCATGCTTCCGAATCTGTAACGTTGACGCCCAAATCATTGATTAAACTTGTAATTGACTGACGTCGATCTTTCAATATGAATTAAACGAACACCGCGACAAGACGCGAAACCAAATGTCGCCCAAGACAACTAACAACACAACGCCGCAATTAGACGACGAAATCACAAAAACACAAAAGGAAAAACTTGATATATGTGAAAACCACTTATTTAGATTGAAAGAAAAGAGGAAAAAAGATGTATAGGGGTGATTTTAGGTCAAAAAATGACCTAAAACCACCCCTCCTTGACGAATAAAGAAGAAAGGCAATTTAAAGAGAAATTAGAGTTTCTATCGGTCCAAATTATTCTCTTGGCTTAAATATTTTTGAAAATGCTATGAGACTTGGATTATTCTATGAGTAGGCACTAGGCATATGTTATAAACTCTTCCAATAATGTCATATTTTTTCTATTTTTTTAACGTATCTTAAGATATTGTAAAGAAAAGTGAATTTTTTTATATATATTTAAATAATATTTAACTAACACTAAGAAGTGTTACATTTTTCAAATTCCTTTCTTATGTTTTGTTCTTTTGAAGAATATTGTACCTTTAACCTATGTTAAGTGTCATTGTTTATAAGACGAATTATAGAATTTTGAGGTGAAAGGTGTTGTGTATGTTGAGTTTGTAATTTGTATCCATTGTAATTTGTAGATCAATATTTTACTACCATTGTGTGAGGTTGATGAGATCATCAAACTTGTTAAAATGTGTGTCACTCATTAGCACATTTAGCTGATTAGAGTTGGGCCTAATTTGAAACAATGAGAAATTTTTCTTAGAAAAAATTACTAAATTAATCCCTAACTTTATAAGACATTATCAAATAGATCCATGGTATTATCAATATTTTAAAAAGGTCATTGACTATGTCAAATTTTACTCAAATTAGTCCTTATGAAAACATGTTAGCGACCAAAATGGTAGTAAGTGGTTAAAGATATCAAACCAAATAATTGTAAGTTATTAAAATATGTTAGCTTAGTTGATAGTAAGTGGTTAAATCTGGAGACTAACTTAACAATTTTATAGAATCAAAGACATTTTTGAAATATTCATAACCTCATAAACCTATTTGAGGGAGTGTCTCACATAGTTAGTGACTGATTTGGTGGTTTACTCATTAAAATTATGTTTGATCTATTTTTTGACAGTATGGATCAACCGTCATCATCAAAGACCAACAAAGACCGAATGATCCTTCACAAATGTTAGGAAGGCCAACATATGTGGCTCATCCTAGTGTTTTTTTTTTGAAGTACCACCGGTTAATCCTCCTATGTGATGATAATTGAAAACTTTGAGAAGGATGATGATGATAAGAAAGTTGAACATGTTATAAAGTTGAAGACGATAACCTTGAGAGTGTGGAATATGATGCCATAAACCTTGCAAAAGATTAGTTCATTGTATATGATTAGGGAGCAAAACACATTTTTATATATACTGATATTTTGATATAATTATCTATGTTTTCAATGGTCAAATCCTACATTTTCCATTGGTGTCACGTACAATTTAGACGTTTTTTGAATTTTATAATCCGAAAAGGATTAAACATATTTAAGATTATATGATCAATCCAAAGTAAATTTGGAAAACGTGGAGGGTGTGCGAAAAGCATGGAGGTGAAAAAAAAACTTTTTGTATATTTATTTTTATTGTTTTTCATATCATTGGATTTAGGTCAAACTACTAAATAATTCTCGTATTCATTTAAAAAAACACAAAAAAAGCAGTTACGAGAATAAAAAAAAGCAGTTATAAGAATCGAACTCGTGACCAACTATTCAATTGCAAAAAACCTTACCATGTCGCTGTGATAGAAATTAATGTGATAATCGTTTATGCTACAATATTAGCCTGCTTAAGAGTGGCCACGACCTCTGAAAAACCCTAACTCCCTTCCCGCGCCTTTCTCTTCAATCTTCTCCGCCGTCTCTCTCCCCAGAAAATGGTTTCACAGTGGGGAATCAAGTTCGCCGTTCATCTCATCACCGCCCATTTCGGAAAAATCGTCGCCGTATGTATCCGTCTCACTCTTCCTCTCTCGTTAATCGCTGATTCATGTAACATATTGTTGATTTTTCTGTGTATTCAGAATGTTGCTGAAAAACTACTTAACAATGGACCTCTCACGTTGGAACTGGTTGCTCGCTACACCGAACTTTCCAATGAGCATGTTAAGAACTCATTGCTTGTCTTAATTCAACACAATTGTGTTCAAGCATTCACCGAAGGTAATTCTAAATTACGGTTTTGGTCGTAAAATGTGTTTGTTATGTCGTAGTTTGATAAATCATGTGTATTTGCGATCAAATTAGTGTATTTGCAATCAAATTATATTTTATAATTTAATTAGTATACTCTGTCAGTTTACAATTATTTTACACATGCATACAATGATGCATGATGTGTTGTTGTCAATTAATGAATATGACAACTTAATGACAGGGTATACTAATTAAACTTGACGGTTTATTGGTGGATAATAAAGTTGGTTTGGTGATGATTATAAATGTAGTTGGTGATGAAGATGGGTCGAGAGTTGTTAAGCCGAAGTACTTGGTGTTGTTTGATAACATAATCCATCGACTGAGATTTCCAAAATTCATGGAGATTGTGTCGCAGGAACTTGATGTTAAGGTTGGTTTGGTCCTTGCTTTTCTTTGAAGCTTTTTGATTCAAGGCTTAAAATGATGAAAGTATATTTTTTTTTTCAATTGTTTTGCAGTGTGTAGCGATTCTTAAGGGTTTGCTCCGCGATGGTAGACTTACCTTGAAACAATTGGCTGAGATGGCAAGTGAAGATAAAGGCATGTGTTTTTATTTTAAATGGTTAATTTTCTCACATTTACATGTTAAGAGTACCGAAATTCAAACTTGTTTAGCTCAACTATGTGTCACAAAACAGTGAATCCTTTGCGACATGTCTATCTCAAAATCATGTGCTTTCATTTTCAGAAAATGCAATGACTCCAGATGTTGTACGAGAGAGCCTTTGTAGACTTCTTAGAGCTCGATATGTTGAACGTTGCCCAGTCCCCGAGGCTACGATACTTGAAGAAAAGGGAGATGATAAGAAGAGTCGTTCTACTTCTAATAAGAAGGCCCGGGTAATTGTTTACTTGTGTCATTTTCTATAAGTGGTTGAGTTGGCCTTGATCAATGATTTCGAGATAAATTAGGCATTTGGTGTCTTTTTATTTTTTTTTTAAAGCACAGGCCCTTTCTAATGGGGGTTCAGTCAGTTATGTTGAGGAATCAGGAAGCATTGTTGGATTGATTTTCTCTTTTTTAAATATTGTTTTGTTTTTTGTTCTTCTTTTTTGGGAGATTCGGTATATTCATTTCTCTCTGATTTTTGTGATTTGTCTTCATTATAAAAAATGAGTTTACATTTTAAGCTTTTACTTATTTTTCTTTTGACTTTTGAGCAAGGAAATATCTAGTAATTATCTATGATAATAATACCCAAGTTGAGTAATTTTTCTGGAACATCAATTAGACATGAAGTTAGGTTAAGAAAATGCGAGCAATGAGTTCAATTTACTAGGTACGATACTCAATTAACGCTTCATTAATTGTTTTCGTTTAGGATTTTTATAGGTAGACTTATGGTTCATTAGTTGCATATATGAAAAATAGAAAATGAGTGTTAGAAAATAGATAATTCATGGGTTTTTTATGTCATCATTCACCATTTTGATTGAAAATACCACAGCATAGTGTTCACTCTTGTAATCTGAATAAGAATTTTGCTGATGCTGTTTCATTTCATCGTTTGTGACCTATAGGTTTTCAAAGTGCCAGAGGAACATCGTGTTGTGGAAGCTGCAAAGCGTGGGGATATGATCAGATTTTCACTTACTGCATATACAGGATGTAGTAGTGATGGAGAAACAAAGCTAGCTGATATAAGTGTTGCAGAAAATGTTGGTAAGACTATTGTCAGCTTCTGTGAGAACCGAGTAGACTTATTATTTTGCTAGTGATATTTTAAACATGTATAGAAATTTGGTGCAGCAAAAGAGGAGTCATTTCTTTGGCGTGCAAATTTTGAGGAGTTCATACGTTATCTTAGGGACAAGGTTCGTTTCCTATAAATTTCCTATTTGAACTACCCACCTAGTTTTAGTTTTTCTTTTATTTATTTTTTCACTTTTTATGGGAAAAAAACTTACAATGATTCAACAAACTTATAGAGGGTTGCCAATATAGTTAAATGTTGTGAATGGTAATAGAAATGGTTTATGTCAAGAAGCCATATTCTAGAGCTGGTTATATAAGTGCTGGAATTTCATTTTAAATCCCCTCTTTATATATGCAACAACCGGGTTTGAAATTAGGTGTGGAAATAGGCCAGACCAAGCAACAGAGGCCTACAGCCCAGCCTACATCAAGCCTAGGCCTGGCCGATCTTTTTTTAAAATGGACAGGGCTAAGACTTAGTTAGAAGCCTATTTAGCTAAAGAGTCCATGCTTCAGGCCACAAAGACGCCTTTTAGACCTACCACGGCGGCCTACTTAAGTAAACATGAATAATATTTATTTATTACAATTGTTGTTGTTGTTGTTATTATTATTATTATTATTATTATTAGATATTAGATTTGTACCGTGTTAAAACATTTCCATTAATTTAAACATTTTAGTTTCATGAATTTTTGGCATATTTCAATATTATTATAAAATACACTATAATTGAAATAGGATGTCATATAGATTCATAAATCTCTAAAATGTCATGTCAAATCTCAAAATAGAACTTAATCTCATCAGCTTATTAGCTTGTTAATCTATTTAAAAATTAGTCAGATTATTATTGTAAGACATTAATATGAAATAGGCCTTTAAGTAGGCTAACAATATATAACGGGATTTTAAAAAGGCTAGGCTCAGACAAACAAATAAGCCCATGACAGGTAACAGGTATGGTTTGGGCCTTGAATCCTTTTTTCAGACCAGGCTTAGTCCTTGTATAGCCTAGCTTGGCCTAGACTGTTTCCACCCCTATTTGCAAGTTGTCAAATGCATAATATTGAGTACAATACAATGCCATTCTTGATATAAACAGCAAGAACCACCTAGATTACGTACTGATTGCATTTGCAACTGTACCCTTGGATAGGCCTTAGTCAAATTTAAGTTTACCATGCTTTTGGATCTAATTTCAATGGCCAACTTTGAAATAAGGTAGCTATGATCTCATTCATGTTGCCTTTACCAGTAAAAAAACTTGCAAAAGCATAAAAGTTCTTAAAAAATCAGCCAAGAAATGAGATCATATGGTTTTGGTGAGGGCTATATTCACATAATTGGTTATTTATGTAATGTTTTGAGTAAAGCAGCTTAGCATTTATTACTTTTCCTAGTTGATGGTACTTTATTTCTCTTGCTTAAGTATTAACTGTGGCAACAAGGCATGTATTATTATTTCTGTGCTATTGGTTTTCTTTTTAATATTAGTTGTAAAACATTATAGTATTTTCATAGATCTCAATTTTAAGTTATTGTGTTTGTATGAGTTAGGTGGAATTGTTTTCCTTCTGTTTGCATTCTGCTGGATATTAATATTTGAAGAATACATTTGAAACATTATATTCATTTTCTAGGCATTGACTGAGAATGTAAGAGCACGGATGGATGATGGAGCTGCTACTGTCCTAAGTGCAATATTGAAGGCAACAAGAAATATAGATAAAAACGTGAAAATAGAACAATCAGGTGATCTAGATTTGCTTCATGAATACTGGAAATCTATGATATTAGTAATCATGTCTTTTGGCCGATAAATATTAAGATTGTTATTACTTTTTTAATTTTGTAGAAGAATCAGGAGAATTCAGATTTGATTATCTATGATTTTATTTTATTCTCTTTATTTTTTTTTTATTATGACATTATTAGTCTTTATTACTATTGTAGTTTCTTTTCCTATATAAACAGTCTAAGACTGTAGTAATAAGACATAAAAGTATTATTCAATTACTTTCATTATGGCATCATCACGAGCTCTAGGTTAGGCTTCTACTGTAAAGTGATCCGCAGCTTTTACGGGGTTCAGAGCGATTCACGACCTGTTTTTTCATCTCCCTAATGGTGCGCAACAATGTGAAAGACAATAACGGCACCAGATCTGCTGCTGAACAAAAGACAGCTATTATGAGTAGTGCCTGTAGTGGTGGTCCTATGGTGATGGACCAAAAGTAGTCGACAACAACAACAGCACCGGCAGCCGCAGACCCGCTGTCACCAACAACACTGGTATCAGCGGTTAGGGGGTGGCGACTAAGGCAGTTTCTTTGGTAGAGGTGGTCCCAACAATGGTTTGTCCAATTTTTATGGCCATGAGGGACCTTATAATGACCTCAAGGTTGAGATTCAGCGTCTCAACAGAAAAAATCACGTGGAGTGGTCCCAAAACGTAAGATTGATACAAGACGTAAGTGAAAATATGGTTTCATCAGAGGGGAGGTGCAAATGCCTACAATAGCAGATGCAAATTACAAAGTTTTGGATCAATCTATTCGACGTAGTCTCTCAGGCCTCTAATTTTATTCTTTAGAAATAGATATGTCACATTTACATCTTTGCTTAGTTTGATGATGGATGACACTCTTCCATGTTTAATTTTGCAAGAACCATTGGACAAGAGATTTCCCTTTTAGTCCACCCTATGCCTTAATTATTTTTCTTCTCTATAAATTTCATATCCACAATTTTTTGTTTAAGATTCTAATTTTCACTTGCACATTTTTTGTAATTTAAATTATAGATATTTTTTCAAGTCGGACTCCTTGGGCCTTCTTGCCTCTCCGGGATAATAGGATTTTGATCCCTTGGTCTTCCTGGGTAGCTCAACTGGTTTGAGCAAGGGAAAAAGAGTTGGAGGTCCTGGGTTCAAACCCGGACGAAGGAGTAAATATTAATCTAACAAACTAACTACTAACGTTTGCCAGTTAAAAAAAAAGGCCATTCCCATTCTTCTTGATAAACCCATATGGAAATCCAAAGCTCTCCTTTGAGCTCAATTCTTTTATTTGGGTTGCAGTAATTGAAATGTTGTAGGTTTATTAGCTGCATAAGGTTCTTTCCCTTGACATGTCTGTAATCTATGGTCCTGCAGTGGTTGCCATATTCAATTCCTTACTCAACCCAAAAAGAATAGGGAACACATTCTGATTCAATACATGAAGAAAACTCAATTCCACATTGAATCTTTATAAAAAATTCATGACGAATCCTAGAGAAACAACGAGGCCTCCATCAAGAATCTAGAAATACAAATAGTTCGGATTGTGACACAACTCTCTAATCTGCCGCAAACTGGATTCTCAAGTAGTACACACACTTGACACAACCCCATGTGTAAAATATGAAAAATGGTAGAGGTAGTAAAGAAAAGCGAGCCTGCAAAAAAGGAATAAGAAAAATAAGCTGAAGCTAAGCTCGTAGGAAATAGGGTCCAAAAATCAAGAACCTTCAACATTAGTTCAATCCTTCTAAAGGGGTAAGAAGGGAAAAGTGGAACGACAACAAGAAAGACTCACGAGGCTCATGGAATAAATAGAAGTTACTTTTTGATAAACCCATATGGAAATCCAAAGCTTTCCTTTGAGCTCAATTCTTTTATTTGGGTTGCAATAATTGAAATGTTGTAGGTTTATTAGCTGCATAAGGTTCTTTCCCTTGATATGTCTGTAATCTATGGTCCTGCAGTGGTTGCCATATTCAATTCCTTACTCAGCGTTTTTGGTGAATGTTGGTGTGTCCCACTCCTATGATCCTCAAACAATTCTTGATAAATACCTTTCATGATTTTGGTAGAAGTTGTGAAGTTTTTTTATTTTTAATATTTTATTTTATTTTAATTTTGAAAAAAGAAATATTGCAAAGCTGGATACAAACAAGGCCACCACAATTAGTATCTCATTGTATTCGGGCTTACACTATCTTGTCATATGTTTCAGCTCCCTGTACGCTGGATACAATTTCCTCAGAGGTGATGAAGACTGAAAATGGCCGAACTATGACCATGGATCGTGTTAAAGCTGCGCTTGTTCAGTTGGGTTGTTTAAACCAGAATATTGTTGGTACGCCAACATCTCTATACCTTATGTTCGACTAATTTGTTGTGGCATAAAATATACACCTACCCTTTTATTTAGTTAATTACACAAAAAAAACTCTTACCAATTTCTGGTTTATGGTTCCTTTAACATGTTGCAATTCATAACTTTTTTCTTTTCCTTTCCAGATTTTAAGCGCATTATTCATCTGGCTCGAAATGAAGAGGTTTTTTTCTTTTTTCTTTTCCCGTTATGTTTATAAATCTCTCTCTCCCCCTCCTTCCCTCTCTCCCTCCCTCATGCATTTATTCATGATTTACTCATGTAGGACTGTGCTTTTGTGTGCTATCTTGCAGGTTGAGTCAATTGTGTTAAAAAGGTATGGAAGAGATGCCTACCGAATGTTCAGGCATCTGTTAAAGGAAAATCAGTTTCGTCCGACTGATCAGGTAATAACTCATTGATGAAATTGTCAAACATTAACCTTGCCAGTAAACAAAGGGGACTTTATTAATCTTTCTTTATGTAGGCAGTTTGAGATTCTAGTTTAGCTAGCTTGTTACTCCTGCGTTATGGTTAGCTGCCGTAACCCGCTTAGATTCTGAAGGACGGACTATTAGAGTAATATGTTTAGGGTATGCTTGCTAATGTGAAAACTTTAACAATGAAATTTTAGGGAATATTTGATTTGGGATAGATTTCCTCTTTTTATTTCCTGCTTTTACATTTATAAAGAACTCACCTTACTGTCATTTGATTTATTGTTTTTAGTGATTTGTTTGGAAACTGTTAAAATAAAAATGGATTACCAGTAAAGAATAAAGAATAAAATTATAAAACAGCTACTCATTAGTTATCGATGCCTAATATTTAAGAAGAAATGTGTTCTGGAGACACCAAATTGATAAAAATCCATGTTTATCATGTTAATTTAGGAGATTAAGGAGTGGTTGACCACAGAAATAATTTAACAACCTTTGATATTCAGCTATTTTTTACTCACATCTATTTTTTGTTGGGTACTAACAACAACCATTTATATCCTCATAATTACAGAAGAAATATTTCATTTTCAGGGCTAAATTGAGTCTTCAAACAGGTTGTCAGTCTTAAAGCATAAACTGCAGATTATGCGAGTCTATTTTGTTTTCCCAATTGTTAGTGTAAACACTTCGGTACGGGAGGGGAACAGATAGCCGTGGGTCAAACCTCGTATCACAACGAAGTCCTAAAGACTTGGACCAGCCCAATTGAGTGACAAGCTTATGCATGATATTTTCTCAAAAAATGCAAACCTATTTAAATGACCAATAACCTCATTTGCAAAAGCTGTTAGATGACGATATCTATTAACGTCATGCACATTGACACTCCTCCATGTGCTACATGTGCCAAATACCAATTATAGAGAGGGCTAAATTGGTCTTGTATGTTACTGATTATAATTTATAAATTCTTGTTTCTTTTTAAACTGAAAACAAATAAAATTTTAATACTATAGCACTTCTATGGCCTTTCAATGCTTCTCTTTTCTTTTTAGATTGCGGAGGCTACTCTTGTTGAGAAAAAGGAAGCTCCAAAGTTACTGTTCAAGTTATGGAGGGAAAACTACTTGCAGATGGAGGTGACCAATTATCCTTTTTAATATTTTTACAAACTCTTCAATATTTAATCTTTCCCTAATTTATTCTTCTTTGCAGAAATTAACTGTCAGCATGACATCTCAGAATGGGACATCTCCAATTTTAATGTGGAAAGTTAATCAGCCTCTGCTTTGGGAACATGTTCTAGACGAGATGTACCACGGTGCCTTAAATTTGAAACTAAGAATGGCTTTTGAGGAGGAAAAGGATGAAGAGGTTAGTATTAGTAACACTGATGATGTATAATATGGACCTCAGTTAAATAAAGCTGTTTAAGTTTAGGTTATCATATGAAATATGTGTTGGTTGTTGTGTAAACCTTGATATGGCAATACTGGGTGGTGGTTCCTCAATCCCCATCTTTTAATTTGCAACTAATAGCGACGTCATTCTGACTATTTTGATCTAAATGACTGCAAGGTTTGCACTGATTTTTTTTATGTCGCCCTTTTATCCAATATTTATTTAAATCTAAATTTCAACTCATGGGAGTCTTACAAGAAGTAGAAAGGGAATGTGTGAGTGTAATAGTAAGTGGTCCTAGCTGCTATACTATCATTGGAGCTTCTGTTTCCATGGACTTCTGCCATAATGACAGCTGTCAGAAAATTTGGGAAAATTGTCTTTTTGCAATCTCGCTCTTCCTCTGAGACATGGAAGCAAATTGTTTAACATTATTGATTTTGGTGGTATATCCATAATATACTACAACTCATAACCATGCTATGTTTATATTTTAATGTATTGACCACACCACAGTTCCTGCATTTAAGCTCCGTTATGTTCGCAAACTAATGTCGATGCTGTTTGTTCCAGATTTTGAATATGAGCAAGAAGACGCGTAGTGCATCGGCGCTATTGCAGAAGAAATACGATCGGCTACGAAATGTTTTGGTTCTCTTGAAATCATCATTGATGAAACTTGATGATGCTCTTATGCTTTTCCATGACTTCTGAATATAAATTTTGGGACAGTTAATGTGACTTGTTCACAGAGGAATAACAAATTCGATATTTTATAATCCAACCTTACTCCGAATACCATCGGATTAAATTTAGCTAAAAATATGGATTTTGATGTAATTTTGGTATTTAACTTTGAGTAGCAGATATTTAATTTCTTTTTGTGTTGGTTAAGTTTGTTGCTTACGGTTAACAAAATAGCTACCTAGTTTAGTTGTAGTTGTCATTCGTGTTAGTTTTAATTGCTGTTTTGACATTTATTGTTTCTTAAATACACATGGAAATTACCCAAAAAACTCAACAATAGTTAACTACCACCGGTTTTCTGCTAAGTCATCGATAGTTAACTATCATTGAGGTGTTTTTGCTCATTTTTATGTGTTTCTAAGAAACAATGGATGTCAAAACAACTTTCTAACATATATAGGAGAGTGTGTTAAGAGTTTTAATTGTCGCATTTGTAGAAATTTTTTGTTTATCTTTTTTTATTTGGTACAAAAGAGGGTCAAAGCCCACTTTTTGTTTATCTTTACCTGTCATATTTTAATTCGACCCAATATTAGTGTTGGTTGAAATTTAATTGGGATGTAATTTGTATATGAGTATTACTTTTCCCACCCTACTTTGTTCTCCCGCGCCTTGCAAAAATTCCAAAAATACCCCTGGTCTGGAAAAATATAATCCGAACCAGATTGCTAGTGTTTTCGGAAAATAAAATCCGGACAAAATCGATATGAATATTTTGTATCTTTCTTTGATGTTAGGGTCTCTGTTGACCGTTATACAACCTCCACATAAGCTGCAATGCAATTGTAGGGTCGTATGAACGGTCAACAATGACCATGACACCACAAACACACCTAAAAACTACTTATAAAACTAATTTTTTTTGAAGAAAGTGCGAGAAAGGAGATGAAGTGAAGAATGAAGGAAATTGTTGAAGATCCAAGCCTTTTTATAGCCTTAAATCAGTCATAAGTACAGTCAAATAAAATGTGTTCCACAATCAAAACCGTCCAAAAATGCATTAAAACTCCACTAACCAGTCAAACTTTAGGTGAAACACCACAGTCCAAAATAAACTGAGGGGTTACAGATTTTATATTACGAAATGCATGAAGCTTGTCCGGATCATAAAATCCGAACGGCATCAGACCCATATTTGGAGCGTTTTCCTGGCGATTGACTTGGAAAAGAATTAAAACAAAGGTACATACCATAAATAAAAACAACATAAGACAAATAAAAACAACCATAATAACAGAAATGATTAATCTTTTGGGAAGGTGTTCGACGAAGAGCTTTTGAACTCGATCTTGTCGGCTTGCCAACTGACATGTTACGATCGGCAGACCGACAAGATCGAGTTCATAAGAACCTCTTCTTCGTAGTTAGATCTGCAACATAATGAAGAAAGGCAAGGTGTTTTAAGAGAATTTCTTTGAGTTAGATCTTGTTGCCTTGCCAAATGACTTATTCATCTAGCAGACAACAAGATCTAACTCATAGAAATCTCTTGATGTTCATATCTATAGATCAAGTTCTGAAACTTTGTATCTATCTATCAAGGAGGCAGCAAAGAGTATCTATATATTTTTGAAAGCATGTTGAGGATTTTCATCACGCTGTCACATAGAGAGCAATCTATTTTGAGGCAGCATGACAAAGATCCTCAGCACAATGACAAAAAATTAAGAGGCCTCTTTGGTGTGTTTGTATGAAAACCGGAAACACTTATTTATAGAGGTTTATGGATGTTGTGGACTGTCTGTGAAATGTGGTCCTCACAAAAGAAACCTATGCTGAGGCAATTTGGATTATATAATCCGGATTGTACTTACACCCTAAAAATTGAGTTGAATTCGGAATATTTTAGCATAAATTAAAACAAAATGAAAGTTTAATAATATATATTTTTCAAAACATAATGCAACAACTTAATTCAACAACATACAACTAACACGTAATTAAAACAACATAAAACACGCGATCAATTAAAACATAGCACATTATCATAGATCACCTAAACTAACTTCTTCTTTTGGTCCCTCCAACAGAGCCCTAATCTCTTCGTAGTTCCTGGGCCGGATCAAACTTTTTTGAATTTGTTCAGCAGATCTAACCAACGAAGCGTCCAACTCGATCGGTCCTCTAGTATTGTGCTGACCAAATACAAAGAACATGGTTCTCACGTCGTCGTCGTTTGCGAGTTTCATCTGGCTGAACCGAACTGATCCGGCTGAGTCGAACAATGGACATCATATTCAACACCGACCACCCTCATCATGTCTCTGTGGTTAAGTTGACGGTTGATTTGATCCAGCTGGTCCTTCATCCTGGAGAAGGTGACTTCGTTGCGAATCATAAACAGATGGGGTGGTTTTCCCCCGTTGTAGGAGACTACCGCTAGCTTGGCGTTCGGATCAAAGCCAGGGAATTCCATGATTTTTTTCTGGTGTAGTTTACTTGTAATGAAAACAGGGACCCCTATTTATAGAGGTATCTGGGCGTTGTGGACCACATAAACTGTCGGTGCACTATGGATCATACGAAAGAATCCTATGCTGAAGCAATCCGGATTATATAATCCGGACCATCATTCGCCCTACAGAAAGTACCAACTTTCCCTTTGTTTCACCCAGTATCGTATTAATTCGGATTATATAATCTGGAAACCAAAGATGTATTCCGGGTTATATAATCCGAACTACATCAGACTCACTCGGACGGTGGACTGCACCACATAGAAAACGTTTCAAACGTTTTGGACAGTGGTCAAGTTGAAAAACGTGTTTTTACACGTTTTTTGACTCCATTAATGGTTGTTTTTACCCTCCCTTCCTATAAATACCATCCATCTCCCCCACCATTTCTCATAGAAACCTCTCCCACCCTCTCCTCCTCTTCCTTCTACAACCATGTGTTTCGATCGTTGACCTTTCATAGAAAGAGGCCTCTTTGGAAATTTTCAGGGATTGTATGAACGGTCAATGAGGATGGAACCGCGCTGCAAGGAAGTGCGGTTCATCTGGGGGTCATGTTGGTCAGTCTGGGTCTGAGGTTGGTCTGTCTGGTTGCAATTATTACTTAATCAAAAGTTAAAACTTATATTTTCAAGACAAATTTTATAATTAATATATTTTTAATTTTAAAAATATTATAATAGGAGCCCTTAACATGGACCCCAAATTAAAGGGACCATTGGTGATCTTCCTCAAATGATCGATAACGTAGAATCAATTTGAAAAATTCATATTAACTCTTTAAAACCCCTCCAAAATCCTTCCCCAATACAATATTTGTGTTACTTCAAAGGAGGGAGATTTTGTATTATTAATAAAAAATTAACCCACAAAATCCTTTGTTCCCAATGTCTTAAATTTCTTCCACTTGGTCCTTTTTTTTCTTTCATTTTTCTTTTTCAAAATCCTCTCTTTCTCTCCAAACTCTCAAACAAAGCTCAAGATGAATAAGAGAATATTTTTACGTTTCACATACTTATAGTTGAGAAGCTCTTTCACTATCACCTCAGAAGCATCGTGCAAATCTCCTACACACACTACAAACTCCCTTCCTTGAGACTATAACATCAACCAACTCTATATTAAAGTCCTCGTAAACTAGATTTATGCGTCAAAGTTCCAATTCAAATAAATCATCAAGAAAAGTCAATTAAATTCATTAAAAATTGAAATCAAAAGAAAAGTCCTTTTGACTCCTTAAAAAAAGCCTTTTATTCGCAAGTCCATCACATATATAAATTGGGCCAAAATATCCAGGGAAAAAATTGATGAGTATTACTTTTCCCACCTTGTTGCCTTCTCACATGCCCTATAAAATTTCTAAAAATGCCCCTTTGTAGTTCAGATTTCATAATCTGGACGAGTTCAGATTTCATAATCTGGACGAGTTCAGATTTCATAATCCAGACTATGCTTATGTATAATCAGCAATCATAATCTCTCCCGTTTCAACAATTTTGAATTTTGCTTTTAAAAACAAAAAAAAAAAAGGGTCTATTCATGTCAAATAAAATCATAAAAACACAAGGATGAGAGTTAAGAAGATTAATATTGTCCTTAAAAGGACTATCAATGTTACAAACATGTTCAGAATTTGTGTTGATGCTGTCCGGATTACGTAATCCGAACTGCATTAGCAATGAGATAATGGTCTAAATGACGGAATTTTGGATTTTGAGGGCGGAGTCCCGTAAGAAGTCCCTTTTAAGGAAGTCTTGATCATAAAAACACAAGGATGAAAGCTAGGAAGATTAATATTGTCCTTAAAATGACTATCCATGTTACAAATATGTTTAGAATTGGTGCTGGTGCTGTCCGGATTACGTAATCCGAACTACATTAGCACCATGAAAAAATGGTGTTTAGGGGGTGTTCGGATTCTATAATCCGAAAAAATCAAATAGCGCGCCCTATTTTTTGAGATTTTCGGATTTTTTCGGATTACAAAATCCGAATAGGTGAAAAACTCATTTTTTTTCACCCTATAACAAAGGAAAACACTAGTTCGGATTTTAAAATCCGGACGATCTCAAGGGCATTTTTGGAAAGAAAAAAAAGGGCGCGCAATAAATAGATAGGGTGGAAAAAGTAATACTCAAAATTGATTTGTCTTCAATTATCAAAGATTTACGAGGAATCAAATTCAAAGAAAAACGCTGAAATTAGGTCACATGTTCTAGAAAATCACATCTGAAAATTAAAATTAAGAGTTAGACATCAAACAAGTTTACAATAGATCTATAAATGGTAGATGGAGAAAAAAAAACTTTAACAATATATTTTTTTTTAAAATTTTAACATTCAATATATATACTCTTTCATTGAACACAACTTCTATTGTCAATATTACTGTAACTGAACAAGAGAAGTTGTTTTGATTTGCCCATCCTAGCTTATCTCTTGTGTTCTAATTCTTTTTGTTGTTCTATTTCTTTATATGTACTTTTAAATTAAGTAGGATATCTATAACAAAATGAAGTTTTAGTTTAACATGTAGAATTGAATCAAAACAAAAAATTGAATTTAATTATAATTTCAAATTTGAATCAAAACAAATTTGATCTAATCCTATTTTAAAATTAAAATAAAATCTAATCTACTCCTCGTAGGTATTTTAAAAAATCAAATCTAATTTCATCCTAATTGAATTAAAAATAAAGCAATGATTTTTACCATGATGGATATCAATGGTCTTCATTCAAGAAAAACCGACGAACAATCTCACGCTAGTTATACATAACGAGATTAAAAGAAGCATGTGAGTACAACTTAGACAATTGGGATCTCGTGAGCTTAGCTCAACTGGCAGGGACATTACATAATTTATGCAGGGGCCGGTGTTTGAACTCCATACACCTCACTTATTCACATTTAATTGTGTGAGCTCTAACCACTAAACTACTAGACAAAAAAAAAACTTAGACAATAGGTACGAGAACGTTTGATATAATGAGAAGTGTATTTCAAACAATCTCTCTATGTGTAGTGTTAGGTATTTGAGTTTTACCAGTAAACTTTTTGAAAGAAAAAAAGAATATGTGAATGAGACTAAAAAAATATGACTAAAATTGATAGCTAGTGTTTTTTCCATGTTCAATGAATTATAACCAAAAAGTTAAAACAAACTTGCATGGGATTTTTTTTCAAAAATTACGTCTTCAAAAAATTACGTCCTTTAGTGCTATCAACACACCGACCCAATGTAATATGAAACAATATCAAATTGAACACTAGTATCTACCCAGGCATAGACATGCATAAATCAAGTTCTATCTTTTGGTTGTTTGTCTAAATAAACCTGGAAATCTGCACGTTTGTAATGTTTTGTAATAGGCATTGTTCATGTATAATTCCCATTATAAACGTTTCATCCCACTCTTTCTCCACTCAATTTTTGTATAGCTAAAAAAGTATACAAGCTAGCCCCCTAAAAAAAAGTATACTAGCTAGATAGTACTACAATGCATCTATCAACACTACTAATATATCATAACTATATCTCATTAAATGGGATGTAAATGGGTTAGGCAAAAAGTTCTTACTTTCTGCATTTATATCAATTAATTTTAAAAAATGGAAGCTAACGTATATCAGTTAAATAAAATAAAATAAAAAAACTAACTGGCAACATGTCAACGAGATCATTACTTAAAGTTAGATCCATTAATAAATACAAGTTATTTTAAGAAGATCTACATACAATGAACACATGGAATTCACTATCAGTCTTTCTTAATACATGTAAAACAAAATACTCCATCCGATCATAATTTTAAGCAAAAAGAGCTATTTATGCCGGTGTTTAAGGAATTCAGTTAAATATATAATTAATTTTTATGACTTGATGAAAAATATGAGTGAAATTTACTTTGTTAACCTTTTAAAATTTAATTGAAAAAATGGACCACTTTTTTGCTATAATAAATTCAGCAATTTATATTAATGTAAAACACTGCGATTCAGTTGACAGGGACATGTATTATTATATGTAGGGACGTGGTTCGAACCCCGGAGACTCCACTTATTCACTTTAAAAAATGTGAATTCTAACCAATAAACTACTTTACAAAAAAAAGAACATTGTTAATGTCATCATTAGAACTCCAAAATTTGGGTTCAACTAAAAGCAGTTATGTCTAATAATGGCGTGACACAAATGATAGATTCACGGGTTTATTAAGAGTTGTGTTATTTGAACATCCATTTATATGAACTTTTGAGGCAGCCAAAATTTTACAAAGAAAATGAGATATTGACACAAAAACTAAAACAATAGAAAGATAAAGTAAAAATATAATGTGAAGAGAAAGTTGTCACAAAAGTTGTCAAAAAATAATTGTTTAAATATTTATTTATCTTTCATTAATCACCTGTTTTGGATACGAACCCTTTTTGATGCCTGTGAAAAAACATATGCTAAAAGAGATCAATTTTGAAATATGATCTTATATTAACGGAAAAAGAAATCTAAAATATGAATGGAGTGCCTCCAAACATTAATCATATACTTGACCTCATTTGTCCTTTTCTCTTTCAATCGAAAAATATTCAGATAAATCTAGAGTTATTAATTCATCTCTTCCTCTAAAAAAAAAATTCATCTCTATTTTCTTTGGTATTGTTCTTGATAGTAATATCTTCTTACACAAGTGTAAAGATTAATCATTTTAAAGTAACTGCGATTCTTTCAAAGGGTTGATCTCTTTTAACAAATATTTTTCAATACCATCAATCAGAAATTGAATTTTAAACTAGATAGTTAAGGAGTTTAATTGCTCCTTCTGATTCTTATTATAAGATATTTTTTATTTTATTTTTACTTTTTAAGCTTATTGAATAACTGATATATTAAGTATAGTTTTAAAATTCGGTTCGGTCACCGACTCGGCAGAGGCACTGGGTCACTGAGTCGACGGTTGAACCATCAGGTCATTGGTTGAACCGAATGGCTGAATCAGATCAAGTCGGACGACTCGATTAGATAACTCGGTGTTTAGATTTAATTTGTATAGGTATTTAATCAGATTAAATCGAATTGAACTTGTGATTCGGTAACTCCAAAAACTAGAATAATGACACATATAGAATTGAATAAAAATAAATATCCAACATACATATTATGAGTTTTAAATGAAATATTTGAGCTTGATAATCATGTATGCTTATGTTTTTTTTTGTTGAAATAATTATATATGCTTATGATTTTGACAAAGTTTTTTATTTTATTTTATGAAAGATGATTTTGACAAAGATTATATATGTTTATTTTATGAGGAATTTTTATCAAAAAAATAAATAAAGTAAATTGAAAGGTATTTGCTTTATAATAAATATTCAGACGAGATGGTATTTTAGGCATTGATCTTTATCCAAACATGTGTTCTTATAATCATAATAAAATTAAATTGAACACAAAAATGAATAGTGTTTTAGTGGCTCGGAGAGATTTCTTTAATAGGTGTCACGAGTTCCACTCCCACCAGCCAAATCATCGGTACTTACTGATTCTCACCAGTTCAAACCGTGTTTTAATAGGTATGGTACATAAGTTATTCAAAGATAAATTATATTAGGTCATGTTCCAATTAGATACGATAAACACCCCCTAATTGTTAGAGGATAGAGGAGTAAGTAAAAATTAATAGTGTGTCCCTCGTGCCTCTCCTCTTCGTACGCCGCGTATTCTCAAGGCACGTTTATTTTTCTATCTTCTTATAAGGTTGACCAACTAGATCTTCATTAGTAGACTTCCTTTTTTAAGGGTTAAACAATTCAATTAGTTTAAGAAAAGTTAAGAGTTATATAAATCTTGTGTTAATATTCAAACAAATAACTGAATTAAATCTTTGGACATGGGCATATTTGACCACTTTCTTCACTTTTTTCCTTGTCATCCTCAGCCGCAATTTCAATTTCACTCTCTTCTTATTGAAAAATTAAATTAAAGCTCCATCGACGGATGGACCAAATAAAATATTTGGAAAAAAGTACGACTAAAATGTTTTAATTATTTTATTGAGGAGAAACATATTTTAAAAATATTGGATAAATATAAAAGAAAATATTCAAACATGTCGTGAGAATAAACAATAGTCTAACTAAGAATCACCACGAAAAATAGTATAAGTACTCTTTCAATTTTACGTAAAAAAATGCTAGAGTATTTCCGAGACACTGAAAAAACATCAATTTGATGTTTAAATCATCACTCTCTTTGCAAAAAAAAAAATCATCACTCTCTTTGCAAAAAAAAAAAATCATCACTCTCCTTTCTAGTTGCTCCAAAAATTATCAAAATACAAATACAATATATGACTCTTAAACTATAGAACAACTATCAGTTTAATTTATAAACTATCACTTTCTCCTGTTTAATTCATAAACATAAACAATAGGTTGAGAGACTATATGTTTAGTAAAAATAGTGAATAACTAACTTATAAGGATGAACCGATGGTTAATAACGAACAAACTAACATGTTGAATTTGTAGTGTTGCATAAAATTAACGGTTAAACAATCTCATAAATATAAAAAAATATAAATATATATTTTAATTAATATTTAATTTTTTTAATCAAGATACCGAGTGTAGAAATGAGGGGGGATATGATAAGTTATATACGCTCAAAGGCTACTTGAATTACCTTATCTAAAAATGTTATAAGGTAGCAAAAAGATCTATTTTTTTTTAAGAAAAAATTCTTATAATATTTTAAACGTTTCTATAAATTTTCATTTAAAAATATGAAGGTTATACATGAGTTGAATTAAATTAAGAACCAAAAGTGCTGATTGAAAACCAAAAAGTGAAAAAAATAAAAAATTAGGCGAATAAAAAATAAGTCCCTCTTAAGACCTTTTAGTGTGGAGGAAGTGAAAAGCGCGGTCTGGGACTATGATGGTTTTAAATGTCCAGGCTCTGATGGTGTCAATCTTGGTTTTATTAAGGACTTCTGGGCTGATTTAAAGGAGGATCTTATGCATTTTTTGTCAGATTTTCACCGTAACGGGAAGCTCCTGAAAGGTATAAATAGCCCTTTTATCACTTTCATTCCTAAGAAGGATAGTCCGCAACGTTTAAATGATTACCGCTCCATTTCTTTGGTGGGAAGTTTGTATAAGGTGCTTGCTAAGTTGTTGGCCAATCGCTTAAAGAATGTTATCGGTAGTGTTGTGTCAGATTCCTAGTCTGCATGCTTTTATCAAAGGTAGACAAATTTTTGATAGTATTCTTATAGCCAATGAGGTGGTCGATGAGGCAAAGAAATTAAATAGAGACATTTTACTTTTTAAAGTTGATTTTGAGAAGGCCTACGATTCAGTGGATTGGAATTATTTAGATGATGTTATGTGTAAGATGTCTTTTCCGGTCCTTTGGAGAAAATGGATGAAAGAATGTGTTTGGACTGCAACGACGTCAGTTCTTGTTAACGATTCTCCTACTGAAGAGTTCCCTTTGGCTCGTGGGTTACGCCAAGGAAACCCTCTATCTCCTTTTTTGTTTCTTTTGGCGGCCGAAGGTTTTCATGTGATGATGAAGTCATTGGTTACTCAAAACATTTTTACAGGATACAAGGTGGGTTATGAGAGGGCTTTGAATGTTTCCCATCTTCAGTTTGCTGATGACACTTTAATTTTGGGGAATAAAAGTTGGGCTAATGTCAGAGCTACGCGTGCCGTTTTGTATTTGTTTAAGGCTATGTCTGGTTTGAAAGTTAATTTTTAGAAAAGTGAGCTGGTTGGTGTGAATGTTAGTCGTTCTTGGTTACTTGAAGTGGCGAATGTTTTAAATTGTAGAGTGTCTTCTCTGCCCATTATGTATCTCTGCCTCCCTTTG
>Ga0315914_1004283_pt1 | contig 21369 bp, 6 predicted proteins | sample MpolenodulesMG_FD_203920 | JGI IMG/M metagenome (GOLD analysis project Ga0315914, IMG submission 203920) | Medicago polymorpha root nodule microbial communities from Los Angeles, California, United States - elongated nodules | ecosystem: Host-associated > Plants > Roots > Nodule | place: USA...
GAAATACTTAAATAAGAGAAAACTTTGAGTTACATAAATACTTTAGGAAAACTATTTCAATAAAAAAAAAAAACTATCAAGGAGCATAAATACTTAAATAGTACGTATTTCAAATAACGCAAGTATCTGAGAAAAATCTTTACTACTAACGTTCTATGTGAAATAAATCATGAAATCTCTACTACGTATCTTCCTCAAACAAGTTTGTAATACCAAACATGCAATGAGAGGGAGGTTAGAGTTCTGCTCTTTAGCCAAATGGTTTTGCTCATTCTCATAGAAAATGACAAAAGTGCCCTTACACATGTTAACTCACACAAATGTAATTTGCGTGAGTTAATTCACACAGTGTGAGTTAACTCACGTGAGATTTATACAGGATTTACACTAGCGTGAGTTAACTCATGCTGAGAGTGAATGAGATTTGCACTAGCGTGAGTTAACTCACGCAGGAGCATTTTGGTCATTTCATTTGAGAATGAGCAAAACCATTTGGGTAAAGAGTAGTACTCGGGAGGTTAAACAAAAACAGTGTTGAGATAAGATCCTCCACTCATATTATAATATTAGAATATTGAAATACAATGAAATATAATTATTGATATTTGATAAATAATATAAAGTTTTGGAGAGAGATAAATGTATTTGTAAATACATTTGTAAGTGTTTTTTAATATGAAGTTCACTATATTGGACTGAATCATCATCTTCTTGCACTAACTTTATTTTTAGAAAAAAAAAAATATACAAAGTTATTATTGATATCCATTTAACAAAAACGTTTGAAGTTTTGCATAAGAGGAATTGAATGTTAGTTTAGTATTTTTACTAATTTTTTTTTATAAATGCATGATATTTAAGTATCAAAAAAGTAGATTTCTACTATGTGGATGTTCTAAGGATTTTGTTAGGAAGAAGAGTAAAAATTAAAATATGATACTAACATTAGTTGGTGAGTGTGATTGCGTTAGACTAGTGATGACTAGATTATTTATTAATCTTAACTGGTGGAGGCTGTGAATCACAATCACATAGGCTAGTTCTGTAGTCATAGCAAAGAAGAAGCGTTCAAAAACAATTTCGCTTCTCGTTCATCTTTTGCACACTTCCAAGTTCCAAATAAGAGAGAAGTTTAACTTTCTAAATTTTTGGTTGAAATATGGTTCCTACTTGTCTAGCGTGGATGGAACAATGGTGTCGGAGGCTTGCAACAAGAGATGATAGGTTGAGGGTGAATGATTTCAACGTTAAAATAAAAATGATCTTGTACATGATCCATTTTCAACGTTATACGAGTAAATCATCAATTTCGTCGGATAACTATTACCTTTTTCTATAGTGAGCTTGTAAAATAATAAGTAAATTTTTAATCCATATGAATTTTGTTAAGGTAGCTTTCTAAGCTATATGAAAATTGACAAGAGATAAGAAACAATTTCAAATAGTGTAAGGATTGACTTGATGAATTTCATTTATAATTTATGGACTATGTAATGCACGGGTTTGATTAAATTTTTTAACATAAATGAAAAAAAAAATGTTGTAAATTTTTTATTTCTAAAATAAGATTATTTTTTCAAAGATTATTTTTTATTTTTGGAGTTGGGTTTGATGAAAAAAAAGCACATTTGTATACTATTAGATGTAAATTTGTCGTGTCTTCGTGAGCTTAACTCAGTTGATAGTAACAATGAATAAAATATGCAAGCTCTGGGGTTCAAACCCCGGCCACCACATAAAATAAAAGATGCAAATTGTCGTGATTTTAGAAAGCTGAAAAAAAGAGGTTTATAGACATTTTTATGGTATAACCTTAATTTTTTTTTTTTATATAAGAAAAGGTGCATATCATATGGTTTATTCTTTGGTTGTTTTGTCTTTTTTCATCTTTTAATTATGTTCTTGTAAAGTATTCATCAACTTCTCACTTTTAATCTCTTATATCTTACTTAAGTTTTCTCATATTGATTGAAAATTCAATTTTTATGGTGATAAATTTTCTTTTACGTTCCCTAATTATGTCCCTAAATAGTTTAATCCATTTTCTTAATGATTTATATTTAGAGATAATTTGTATAATTAAACATACTATTATTATATTTTGGTTAATTTAAAAAAATATTGTTGATGTCATTTTCTTAATGAATTATCGTGACATTTAGTTTAGTTGTAATATACTATAAAGTTAGTTTTAGAATTTGAATAGTAGCTTTACATAAGGTACCCAACAAAATTTCAGTTAAAATATTTAGGTTTAATTGTAGTTTTGGTCTCTTAATTGTAGTTAGTTTTAGTCATTGGTTTTAAAATTATTCAATTTGATCTCACCTTCAGATTATTGGATTTAAGTCTGCGATATAAAATTGTTAAATGATGTGACAATGATCTAATAATGTCATGAAATTGTAAGAATATCCCCAAATAAAGTCAGACAATTATCAACAATTATTGATGAATTATATTAGAAAATGTAAACCATACATTGAACATAGATAGTTTAACATAAACTTCAATTCATTACTTCAACCTTTAACCGAATTTAACATAAAAAAACAATTAAAATTTAACTTCAAATAAATAGGAAAATCATTTTTTGGTCAAACCTAGTTTTTGTAACTTAAGTCATAAATTAGTTTTTAATGAATAATGGTGTGATAATAAGAATTAGGAACACCTTTTTATATATTAGCTAGCATCAGATATGCAGTGAAAAATTATTTCTTTCAACCTAAAAAAATAAAAAATATACAATAGCTTTAGTACAAATGAAGAATAAAAAAACCTTAGTTCAGATGAATATGATAGTATCAATATCATGGTGGAAACACTCAAAGATTGAGAAGAACTATCAAATGTGTAGAATGAAGAGAAAGTGATAGTGGGATAAGTGATGCATACAAAAAGTGGGAGTGGATTTGAAAAATTATGCACTATGCTTTTTAGAGGAGTGCATCTTTGCTCCATTTAGGAGACCTCCATTTATGCTTGTTCAGTGTATAGAAGATTAAAGAAAGACATTTCTTTACTGGAAAAAACAACCTATGTGCTTCCACTTCTTTCTCTCTCTGAAACAATACAACGTTCATCCCTCTTCCTCAGAAACAACATCACCGCTGCATCTCCCGCTCCTTCTTGCCGGCAGCGTCAACTCGATTCATATTTATAATATAATCGGTTGATAAATCCAATGTCATCACTTGGTTCATGTATAATAAAATTCAACACTAGCTCTCCACTGCCTCTCCCTCACCTTCTTTGTTCTAGTTTTGTTGTTATTGGAAGAATTAGTAGATCGATTCTTTGTTTCAGTTTTCAATTTCTTCAATATCTCCACTGATATCAATCTGGATCGTTTTTTTTCTGTTGTTCTCGGACTAGTTAAATTCATCAGACGAAGACGGACGGCGTCGACGAGAAGGAGAGGGAGAGGCAGCAGCTGTGTTGTTTCAGAGAAGAAGAAGAAGTAACGTGATGTTGTTTGAGAGAGAGAGCGTATAATTTTTTTCCAGTAAACAAATCCCTATTTTTGATCTTTTAACCTGAGCCTTTAATTTTGTTTCTGCCAATTGTCATACATCTATGTGGTGAACATGCATAAATGGAGGTATCCTGAATGGAGCAAAGATGCGCTCTTTTTAGAGGTGTCATATAGACACAACCCTAGCATTAAAATGAGTCAAATTTATGATAGATAGATAGATAGAAGATAGACATGGATATCAAAAGAGACAAACCTTCATTAGTCTAAGAAAATAATGTACTCTCTAGATATACTCTTCTATATTATATATGTGACATATATCAACTTGTTTTTGAGAGAATATATCGACCAATTTATTGATTGAAAATGTAAATCTAAAAACAAAAATAAAAGGAAAGGAAGGAAAAAGGAGAACCACCTCACCTTAGCAAAGAAAAAAAGTGGTTTCAATCATGAATATATAACATTAGGCAAAATTTTATTAGAAAGGTAAAACGCCAATTTTTAGAGTTTCTCGTCTTATTTGGGTAGCATAATAATCATTTTTAATATTCTTAAAATGTTTTTTTTAGGGAATAATATTCTTAAAATCCTTTCAAAAAAACTATTCTTAAAATGTTAGGACTGACTTTTCAATTGTTTTTTGCTAAGACATTTGATTAATGTATAGAACCAAACAAAAATATATATTTTTTAATTACAAACAAAAAAGAATTTGATGTGGACATAAAGAATTAATAATCATCTTTAAACATCTTTATCTAACTTCAACTTAATTGCCCATTATTATTTATTTATTTATTAAATAGAATAAGAGAGTAGAAATCAAGCTATAAGAGATTCTTGACAAAAAAACTCAATTGTTGAGTTACAGATCCACCTCAAATTTTTGATAACCTCAATTGTAATCAAAGATTCTCGATATAAATAAAATAGACGAAGATTTTTCTTTTGACAAAAAACAAAATAAATATAGAAGATAACAATTATCACTACATATAGACTAAATTCTAAAAATAAAATAATTAATTTCAAATCATCTTTAAAAGTTATTGAATTTGATCTACATCAATTTCTATTTAAAACAATGGCAATACAAATTAAATATGTTTATTTTTATTTTGAAAAATATTAGTTATGATTAAAAACATATACTTACATGAGCTGCCATTTCTCATTGACTTCTCAAGTAGTAAGGATGCAACAAGACTGAAAATAGAATTCTCGTTTATCCTTTATCCTCTTACCCTGATTCACATGAAAAAAGAAAATCCAAATTAATTAATAAATATAGAATTCCTTAATGTTGTCAAATCCACATTAAGGAATAAAAGAAAAAAAAATAGAAAGTTAAAAAAAATAGACTAACAAATATTATATCTTTGAAAAAAAGTAGGGCTAAACTACTTGATCAATTTAAGCCAAGAGATTATGAAGCAAATTATCAAATGCAACATGATGAGTAGAAAAGGAATTTGAGATTAGTGTTGGTTATATAGGTGAAAAGGAAATATGAAAATTAAGATGATTTAAAGTGTAACATCTTTCCAGGTTTTATATAGAAAAGGAATTATGAAAATTATCAATTGAGGAATGTAAAGGGACGCATCCTATAATGATGGTGTAAATATTATAGGTGAGATATATGTAATTTTATTTAGTATTTGTTAAATAGACAATTAACTTCCTAATATATGTCTTTATGCACAGACAATGCAATGTTAACGGGAAAAAAATTATCAGACATTTTTCATTTTAGTATTAATGGGACACAATCTTGCCAGTAGAATATTTCTAGACGATCTTGAAGTCACATATATATAAAAAATAAAACATATATATCCACCACTTACAGAACACAAAATGTAAACTAATGAATCAAAATAAAATGAAGGAAGAAGGGAACCAACTGACCTTTAGAAAAGCATAAGACTAAAAACGCATAACAAGATTTTTTGACATTCATTTTCACATTTCTCCAACTTATATGCATGAAACTTATAAGAGCACCATAAAAAATTTTAATGTTAGAAATTGTGGGATTTAATTTTGAAGGGTATTCATACGTTTCATTCTTTTAACTATGGAGGGTATTCATACGTTTTTTTGGCATGTGGACATAGGTGGAATTTAATTAGAGTAATAACTAAAATCTTTTGGTTTTCAAGCCTACTTACGATTGTCTGTTTTTTTCTTCTTATAAGTGAAAGGAGCTTTAAGAAGTTTAAGTATTTTGTTTAGAAATTTTGGAATAGATATTAAATGGAATTGTTATAGTTAGGGAAACTCATGAGTTTGTGATTTATTTGATTTAATTCTTTAAAGATATATAATAAGATAGAAAGCCAAGTTGCTAATAGTGTGAGAAGCTTTTTTAGATATGCCACATAGGCATAATCCTAGCTCTAGAATGAAGTAAGTTTCAAATTCAAAGATACCACGGGTTTGATCATATTTATTTTCCAAGTTATAAGAAGTAACAAACTTCATAAGTCTTTTCTAAAAATAAAAAACAAACTTGATAGGTATATTGAATTATTCTTTGATTAAAAAAATGACTATTCAAATATCTTTAAAGTTCGTCAAATTAATATATAGAATACAAAGACTTCTGACACAAATAATGTGTCATTCACCAGTATAACAAATTAATAGAATTGCAATTGAATTATATACATTTTTTCGGTTTAGTTTTATCTCCTCTTTTTTTCCCTTTATCTTAATATATTTTTGAAGAAGTTTTTTTTTGTAATTAGCACATAATTTAATGTGCATATATGTTGAAGAGTTACATATAAGTAAGCCTAGGATACGGAATATTAGAACAATCTCTAAAAGAAAAGTGCTTAAAAATAAAGGGAGGTCATTCCATCATTGCGTAGTAAAGCAGGGTAAACCGAGCTCATTCTTCGCCAAAGCGTCAGCCACTTGGTTCCCTTCCCTAGGAACATGCGTACAAATAATATTCAACACATGAATTTGAAAGAATTAGAATATGAAAGGTGGAAAACTTTTAAGAAAGGTGAGGAGATTTTTTTAGAGGTGTCAATAGAAATCTAATCTTATTATGCTCACAAAAATTTTCTTTTGCCGCATAAACTTACACCAAGAAAGACTATTTACATGAATTTAATTAGACCGAGGAGAATGAGAAGAGCGATGTTCTTGAACTATGGAGCAACAACAATGCTACATATGGTTCAATACAACAATATAGCATGTTGAAATCCCCCCTAAAAAAACATGCTGAAGGTTCAATACTACATATGGTGTCACAAAGAGACAATATCCAAACTTAAGGTTAACTCAGGCTTAGTTTACGACGTGTTTCAATTTTGACTCTTCAATAATTCTAAAAGGGATAAATAATAGTCGCACCACTTTGACCATAAAAATAAATAATAGTCACACCACAATAGTTTATGAAAAATAAAATGTAAACATGATGGAAACATTCAAATCATTTACATCACGTATAAGAGATGAAACATTAGAAATCTAATCTTATTATGCTAAATTTTTTCTTTTGCAGCACAAACTTACACAGAGAAATACCCATGTACATAAATTTAATTTGACAGAGGAAAATGAAAAGAGCAATGTTCTTGAACCATCGAGCAGCAACAATATTACATATGGTTTAATACAACAATATTTGAAATTCTCCCAAATAAAAACATGCTGAAGTTCAAAGTGAAACACAACATTATGTATATAAACTTGAAAGTCATCCACAAGTCGGTGCATAAAAAATGTGGGTTCTAGATGTGATTATGCAACCCCCATATAAATTACTCTCATTGAGAGATGAAAAGACGAAATAAATGAGAGTAAAAATGTTTTTAAGAGAATGATAGTTTGAAAGGAATGGACCATAAATCAAAAGGTGGCTTGGAAAGGATTTTAGGAAGTGGCATTAAAAGATCATCGTCGGTTACTCTAACAATAATATGTGAAATAAGAAAATATGAGAGTTTTATACTTTAGGAGTTAGTATTTTAGATATTAAATTCTTATAGTGGAGGTTATACTTTAGAAGTTGAAAGAATTATAATATGAAAGGTGGTAAGTTTTGGTGAAAAGGTAAGGAGGTTTTTTTAGAGGTGCCACATAGGCACAATCCAAATATTAGAATGAAGCAAGTTTTAAATTCAAAGATATATATATAGATAGATAGATTGCATGAAAGGTTATAGAATGAATGAGACTAATATGTATCTCTCTCTATAATATTTCTTCTTCGACTCCTTTCTCTCTTTTGTTCTTCTTAAATACTTTTATATTGTAAAGACTAGATATTAATCTAACAATTAATGTTTGTCATTAAAAAAATTGTTGTTTTTTTGATTCTTTAAGTCAATTTGATTAATATAGAGATCCCATTATTCTAAATCGATTCATTTTACTGCACTAACTTATAATTGACATTTGGTCAAAAAAAAAATCTTATAATTTACATCGTTAGAGATTCACAACCATTGCAGACTATTTGTTATTCCCATATAGTGTAGAGATTAAACAAGAGACATGATCATGGTTTAGAGGCTACATTTTTAAACCGTAAATATCTTTTTCGATGATTTCTGAGTTTGAGGCATGTTATAGTCTCCAAAACTCAATTCATATAAACTCAAGGTCATTCAAAAACAGATTAAATTTAAACGCAAACGTACTAAATAAAGGAAAATGTCAACAAAGATTCTTAGAACCTTTTGTAAGCAATCAAAATTAATAACTTTGCATATAAAAATATGTAATTATCACTTCTTCATGTATTGACGTACATCTTTGAGAAAAAAATTATTACCATGATTCTTCAAAGAATACCTTTAAAACATGAAACACTTATTAAAGAAACATAAAAAATAAGTTTTGTATTAAAAATAATGTTTTTTTTTTGACATTTTTAATAGCTTGACTATGAATGTGTTTGATTTGTTATTATTAAACAAAAAAAGACAAAAACTATTTTGCATATAGAACAAACTGCAGGCAAGAGACAAAACAAAAACTTTAATTTTTTTGTTACCTAAATCATCACACAATTTTGTCTCAAATTATATAAAAAACCAAAATAATCATTTGTCCATAAAAATCGAATAAAATAAATTTTTTGCTGATACTATAAAAATTTGTTGTGTACTTTATGTTGTATTATATTCCGTTCAAGATCAATCACATTATATACAAATTTGAAGATAGTTTTCCTAAAAAAATAGTTTGAAGATACTTTTATATATTTTTTATTCTCTTTCTTTATCCTAAAACAAAAACATGACACATCCACATTGGTTGGTGAATGTCAGTGACTGGTGGAGGCTGTGAGTCAGCGGGTAGCGCTTTAGTGCTTTTGAGTTTTGACTTTGATGCTATTTAGTGTCTTTAGTTCATTTTAGATGAAAGAAAATGTTGAATATATAATTAAAATAAATTATTTAGATGAGAGAAAATGAATGGTTAAGAGAGAGATATGAATAAATACACCAGAGACAAAGACGTTAAAGTGCTACATGTGAGTTGTGAGTCAGCATAGTCCTAAATGGAGAGACCCTTTACAATCAGATTGGCCACCCTACCCTATACATGAATGTTGTGACAGCAAAGAAAGAAAGAAGAAGCATTAAAAACATATTTAGTCATACTTTTAATTATATTGTACAAGAGGTTATAAATATTAATCTAACAAATAATTATGTTCCTATTTAATTTATTATTTATGGACTAGTCCAATAAAATCAGCATTAAAAAAATTGAACTTAAAACCTTTAGATGAACCCATTTCAATATACTAAATCAACACCATCATACTAACTCAAGGGAATTAGATTAATCTCTTATTTAAAATTTTTAATTCAATTTGACTAATATAGAGATTCCCTTCTTTTAAATTGAATAGTTTTAGTGCAGTAACTTCTAATTGACATTTAGTGAGAACAAAGTCATAATTAACATCATCAAAGATTCGCAACCATTACAAACTATCCATCATTCTCATATAATTTTGAGATTAAATAAGAGACATAATCATGGTTTAGAGCTGCATTTTTAAACCATAAGTATCTCTATCGATAATCTCTGAGCTAAGGTATTTTAGAGCCTCCAAAACTCAATTCACCTAAGCTTAAGGTTTTTAAAAAACCGACTACATTTACAAAGGAAAACGCTTACAAATATCCTTAAGACGTAGTTTCGACAATCAAAGGTAACTTTCAAATAGAAAATTGTGTAATTATCACCTCTTCATATGTTTTTTTGAAAAAGCTAAATTAACCTACTTAAACTGGTACCAGGTTGAATCGAACCTGAGACCTTGATACTCCACGTCCCAAATCAATACCACCAGATCAACTCAATTGGATTACCCTTTCATACATTTGGCTTATTATTTTTTTTTAAAAAAAATCTTGTCACAAATTCCTTAAGCAATGCCTTGAAAGACACTTATAAAAGAAACACAAAAATAAATTTTATATTGAAAAAAAATATTCCTTTACACTTTTAACCATTTTTTTAGAGGTTACATTTTTAATAAAGAGAAATGTTAACTAGTGCCTCCGGGGCACTAGTTAAGGACTTCAAATAATAAATTTTTAGAAATGTTTTTGTTTCTGCCCTAGTTTTTGTCAAAAATTTCAAAACTGCCCTACTTTTTCAAAAAATTGCAGAAATACCCTACCTTTTCTGACTTTCTGGTACTCCTCCACTTGGAGTTGCGGGGTACCCTAAAAAGTGACGAAATTTTGTCCCTATTATACCCCTCTACTTGGAGTTGCGGGTTATTTTCGTATTTTTTTTAATTTTAAATACCCCTCTACTTGGACTTGCGGGGTATAATAAGGACAAAATTTGTGCATTGGTTTCCGTTTTTGCATGCATAATATATATAAAAAAATAATTAAAATAATTAATTTTTAATAAACTAATAAAAGTTATATAACAAATAATATTACCATAAAATCTACAATTATTATAAATGCCCTGCTGTCCCACACCCTCGTCTTCAACGATTTCTTCCACGATTTACTTGAGGGTCATGTTGGCCTTCGTCAATGTTATCTGTAGTTGAATTGTAAATTGAAAACTTTGACATTTTAAAAGAATAATTACTGAATTTAGCATGCTTAAAGAGTGCTCCAGAGACACTCGTTAACAATACCCTTTAATAAATTGAATACACAAGTTCAAAAACAACAACAACAACCAAATTTTATCCCACTGATCGATTACGTGGATCAAATGACACCATAGTGTTTTATCAAAAACACAAATTCAAAAGCAATTTACTACATTTAACTTTTTAACAAATTTTAAAATAATTTTCAAACTAACTAATGTCCTTGCTCATTTTGGCTCCTTACACAAAAAAACATGACACATCCACATTAGTTGACCACCAGTGTGATGTGATGACTAGATTATTAATCTTAACTGGTGGAGGCTGAGTCAGCAAGGTTCTAATGGAGAGACCCTTTGGGTAGATAGATAGATAGAGCCTGAATTTGGTATCTGTTGCTGTGACAGCAAAGAAAGAAAGAAAGAAGAAAGCATTCAAAAACAATTTCACTTGTCATTACTGAAATTAAGGCCAACCTATCATTCCATCCATCATATATATAATAACATACACAAAAATAGCATTCAATCAATTATCTATCATTTTTCCATTTCCATTTCCAATTCAATGGGAGAAATTGACGGTAATGTCCTCGCTGCTAAATCCTTCTCTCAATTCGGCGTCCAACACATGTTCGGCGTCGTCGGTATACCCGTAACTTCACTCGCCACACGCGCCGTCTCTCTCGGCATCCGTTTCATCGCTTTCCACAACGAACAATCCGCCGGTTACGCCGCTTCCGCTTACGGCTACCTCACCTCCCGTCCCGGCATCTTCCTCACCGTCTCCGGTCCCGGTTGCGTCCATGGTCTCGCCGGTCTCTCCAACGGCACCACTAACACATGGCCTACCGTCATGATCTCCGGTTCTTGTAACCAAAACGACGTCGGTCGTGGTGATTTTCAAGAACTCGATCAGATCGAAGCTGTTAAGCCTTTCACAAAATTCGCAATCAAAGCTAAACATATCTCCGAAATTCCTAATTGCGTCGCACAGGTCCTCACTAATTCCGTTGCCAATCGACCTGGTGGTGTTTATTTGGATCTTCCTACTGATGTATTGCATCAAAAAGTTTCAGAATCCGAAGCTGAATCGCTTTTGACCGAAGCAAAAAATCTAGCAGAGAAAATCAAGAAAAATCACCTTATAAGTGTTGAATCTTCGAAGATTCAAGAAGCTGTTTCGCTTCTTAGAAAGGCGGAGAGGCCGTTGATTGTGTTTGGGAAAGGAGCAGCTTATGCTAAAGCTGAAGATGAGTTGAAGAAATTGGTGGAAAGGACGGGGATTCCGTTTCTTCCGACTCCAATGGGGAAGGGATTGTTGCCGGATGATCATCCGTTGGCTGCCTCCGCGGCTAGGTCACTTGCTATTGGAAAATGTGATGTGGCGATCGTGATTGGTGCGAGGTTGAATTGGCTGCTTCATTTTGGGGAAGAGCCGAAATGGTCTAAGGATGTGAAGTTTGTGTTGGTGGATGTGAGCAAGGAAGAAATTGAGCTTAGAAAACCGTTTTTAGGGTTAGTTGGTGATGCTAAAGAAGTTTTGGAGATTTTGAATAAGGAGATTAAAGATGATCCATTTTGCTTGGGGAGCACTCATCCATGGGTGGAAGCTATTTCGAGCAAAGTGAAGGACAATGGTGTGAAGATGGAGGCTCAATTGGCGAAGGATGTTGTGCCGTTTAATTTTTTGACGCCGATGAGGATTATAAGAGATGCTATTTCAGAATTTGGAGGAAGTCCGGCTCCTGTGGTGGTTTCTGAAGGTGCTAATACTATGGATGTTGGTCGATCTGTGTTGGTTCAGAAGGAGCCAAGGACTAGGTTGGATGCTGGTACTTGGGGGACTATGGGGGTTGGTCTTGGTTATTGTATTGCGGCCGCTGTCGCTTATCCTGATCGTCTTGTCGTTGCTGTTGAAGGGGATTCCGGATATGGATTTAGTGCCATGGAAGTTGAGGTATATATTTTGTGATCTAAAATATCATGCAGATTTACATCATTACTATTGCTTTAGAATTGTGTTTGTGTGTTGTGATCTCTGTTGGATTTGGATATTACAATGTGTTTATCTAGGTAGGGGTACATGATATAGACATAAGATATAGTATGCTGCTCTTAAAAGCATGTTCCATTTTATATTACTTGATGTTGTGATGGTTTCTGCTTTGATTTTTAGCCGGTGTTCCTATGATCTAAATTTTCATACAACTTTACATTACTATTGTTTTAGAATTCTGTTTGCGTGTGGTGATCTCTATTAGATGTTTCGTTGTGTTTCTCTAGTTGTATATGGTATGAAGCTACCAAAACCAAGTTCCATTTTAACTCAATCACCAATGTTTTTGTGAGGGTTTCTGCTTAGACTTTTAGCTGGTCTTTTTATAGTAAAGAGATTTGTCAGTTAGTTGTTAATACTAAGTAGTGGTGAATATAAATGCTTTCTTGTCCTTGAAATTGAAAAAAAGAAGTTATCTGGCATGCATTGGACTGAGCACTGATGAATCTTGGCGCCCAACTTCTTTGTTGCAACAAATGAGTGAGCAACATAACATACACATATGAGATTTGTGGATTTTACCTTATCAAAATTTCTTAACAAGTTTGTTGTTTTGGAGTTTAGCCTTGTTATTTTAGGTCTTTACCTTTTCCCTAAGACTACAGAAGTTATATATCTTGTTCTAGCCTGCAACTGAGAATAAGCTACAGTATGCTGCTGCAAAAAATCAAGTTCCATTTTAAATCCCTGATGTTGTGAGGGTTTCTGCTTAGAACTTTAGCTGGTGTTCCTGATAGTAAAGACCTTTGTTAGTTAGTAGCGGTGTTTATAAAATGTTTAATGCTTTCTCGTCCTTGAAATTGAAAAAGGTTGTTTGGCATGCATTGCACTAAACAGTGATGACTATTGGCTGATGACTCTTGGTGTCCAACTTCTATGTTGCAAATGAGTGAGCAACATAAGATACACATATGAGATATGTGGAATATTTTTTAACCTTATGAAAACTTCTGAACGAGTTATTTACTCTGGAGCCTTGTTATTTAGGTCTTTACCTTTTTCCCCAAAACTTTACAAATTTAATATCTCTAGTCGTACATGATAGACATAACATGTAGTATGCTGCTGCAAAAACGAAGTTCCAATTATATCAATTACTGATGTTGTGAAGGTTTCTGCTTAGACCTTTAACTGGTGTTCCTGACAGTAAAGATCTTGAATAGTTAGTACTTAATCATAAATGTTTTCTTGTCCATGAAATTGAACAAAATGCTGTTTGGCATGCATTAGAGTGAAAAATGATGAATCTTAGTGCCCAACTTCTATGTTGCAAATTAGTGAGCAACATAATAAGATACATATCTGAGATATGTCGATTTTACCTTATTTATGATAACTTCTTAATAGGTTTGTTTTTCTTGAGTTTAGCCTTGTTATTTAGGTCTTTACTTTTCCCTTAGACTATGCAAGTTTTATATCTGTTGTTTTAGCCTGAAACTGAGAATACATTTTGCTTCAAACTAAAATCTTCTTATGCTTGTAAATTTTAGCCATGATCCAAATGGATTTGTTTGTTTATATAGCTTTGTGAATTTCAACTTTTTAAAAACCATTCATTCATATTAGTTAATAAATTTTTGGTTTCTTAATATATGTAATGTGATCTCATTCATATATGGCTGCATATGCTTTACTCTTGCACTTCATTTTCTGAATACAAGAATATAATTTGATGCTCTATATTTTTTCCCAGACATTGGTTCGGTACCAACTGCCTGTAGTGGTGATTGTTTTCAACAATGGTGGTGTATATGGTGGTGACCGTAGAAGCGCGGAAGAGAAACATGGACCTCACAAGGAGGACCCCGCTCCGACATCTTTTGTTCCAAATGCAGGGTACCACACTATGATGGAAGCTTTTGGTGGGAAGGGTTATCTTGTTGGGACACCTGATGAACTAAAGTCAGCTCTCTCAGAATCTTTCTCTGCTAGGAAACCAGCCGTCATAAATGTTACCATTGATCCCTATGCCGGTTCTGAGAGTGGGAGGATGCAACACAAGAATTGATTTCTCTTACTCCTATCACTTGCCAATGCCAAGTGAATGCTAGCAGCCTTCCACTTCTTCAACTTCATTCACTGTGGTTCAGTTTTTTGTTGTCAGTAATACACATAAGTTAGAAGAAAGAAAAAAAAAGTATAGTATAACTACCCTTTCAATTAATTAATAAATAAAAGCATGTGAAATATATTTACTTTTAGATAATCAATTTAGGATGAAGAGTTGTAGGTGGAAGGATAAACCGGAGGGAGTTGTAATGCAACATTTCATAGTTTATTTGTTTAAGCTTTTCTGTATTTGAGTTTCTCTAGTTCAGAAATTTATGAAATGAAAATTTCAACAAACCAAACAGTTTGGTTCAGTTTTAACCTTGAATTTATTGCACGTCTGGCTATGGATGAAAAATCTCTAAAAACTAAAGGCAGTCCTCACTGAGTCCCATATTAATTGACTCATTTGAACATTTAACATATCTTAAAAAAATGTATAAATGGTTTGTAAAAAATAAAAATAAAAAATTATAAATGAATGAGACATCTGAAAGCTCATGGACTGCCTACTAACAAAACTAACCCTATATGTATGATTCATATTGAGAAACTAACCCTATATTGCTCATGGACCACTCCAAATTTTGGCATGCTCTTATTCCTAGACTGTAAGCTTTTTTTTTGTTTGAGGGATAGACCGTAAGATTTGAATGACCGGCAAACATTTCTGGACCGAATTCAAAATCATGGGTTGAGCCATATTCTCAGTTTTACATCTGATCTGAGTTCAATCCTCCAACATTTCTTCTGCACAACAATTGATTTCAAACATTGAAGGAAAATTCTCCTCCCAACACTTATTATTTCTCTCTACCACCATGCTATCGTTATCTAGCTAGCACTTCCAAGAACTTAAAAATTGTTTATACAAACCCAGCTTCATTGAGAAGCAACTGATCTCTTGCACGACCATGCAAACCATGAAGCAATGTCATTGATCATATTTTCATACGTTACATCGCAACACAAGCACTAGCACATGGGACTTGAACTTCTTTATTACATTAAAAGCATACCAAACCAAACAATCTGTATTCGTAGAGAAGTTCAATGTATACTAGTACTAGTAACATAAAGCCCAAAAGCTGGTAGTATTTAATTTCAAAGGTTATATTGTACTTAGAGAGTAAGAGGCCACTATCACCAGCGCCTTCTCCAATCGATTCACCGATTGCCGCGTCTTCTCTTCTATTCTGCTCGATTTCCTTCGGTGTGTCTTCTTCTTTTGATCAATAATTTCAAAACCCTGACTCTAATTCTAGTTTTGGTTATAGTTTGTTGTTTTGTTTTTTGAAGAAGTTCTTGTTGTTTACGCAGCTCAATCCCGAAAATTCTGTTAGTTTTAGTTATAATTTGTTATTATTTACTCAGCAGCTCAATTGTGTTTTTATTTAGTTGTTGTTGTTTTTTTGACAGATATTGATTCATTAGTTGCGGCGGCCAAACAATCATGTCGGATACCTCCTCTGCCGCCGTAAGAAAACAAAACTCGTCAGACCCCCTCGGCCTGTTTGCTCTGCTATCTCTCGATCTGGTGTTAGAAATTCTGTACAGGATCCCTGTCAAGTCACTCCTGACACTACTCAAGTGTGTCTCCAAGCCTTTTAATTCCTTTATTTCCGATCCCAAATTCGCCAAGGATCACCTTCGCTTGTCAAAGATCCACCACCGCCACCACAACCTCCTCATAAGCCCGTGGGCTTTCTTTTCAGAAGGGAAGTTCTTTCTCCTTGATTCCCGACTTACTTCTGTTTTTAACAACAACAACTCAACAACCATCGTCCTGGATATGAAGCTCAACTTTCCTCTAAATCCTTCTAATATTCATGCTATCATAGCTGACTCTTGCGATGGCATCATCTGTTTTAATACCACAGATGACAAATTCGAATGTGGTGATCCGCTACTATGGAACCCTTGTACCACCAAATTCAATATATTGCCACCTTTGGATTTCGAGAATCCAAGTATAGAAATTGCATACACCATTGGGTATGACGATCAATTTACCCGAAGGGAATGTTGGGAAATTTGTAAGTGGCAGCGTTCATTCGGCCATTGAAGATCAAAATAACCATTTCGTAAAAAAACATGATCCAGATGACCACTCTTCATGGTCATGGCACATTCTTTCTCTTCATTTAGGAAATGAGTCGTACCGGGAGATTTCCCAGCCCGATTATGGTCTACCTCTGCATAACTTCAGCTTGGGGGTTTCTAGGGATTGTCTATGCGTCCTTGCTCACACCGAAACTTTTTTGGATATTTGGCGTATGAACGATTATGGAAATAAAGATTCTTGGACTAAATTGTTCACTCTTCCATTTACCGAATTCCTTGGTCTTGATGGCATCTGCATTACTCAGCTTTATATTTCCGAGGAGGACCACCAAGTGTTCGTGGACTTCCACAATAAGGTATATGTTTACAATTACAAGACTGATGCAGTAAAGAATCCCAAGATTCAAGGCCTCCCATGTATTTCCTTCAACTCTAATGTCTATGTTGAGAGTTCCTTCAACTGTAATGTCTATGTTGAGAGTCTCATATCACCTTGACCTACATGCTTTGCTATGTTGGCTCTCAAAGATTCTCCTCCTGTGGTGTTTCCATTTATTATGTACCTCTATTTTAACTTGTCACAAAGATAGATTAGAATTATTAATATCTTTGCGCGATGCTTATTCCTTTTTTTTCTTTCTTTCTAATTCTTTTTTCTAATTGGTTTTGATTTGGAGCAATGTTAACATCAAAATTACTTTACACTTGAGGATTTTTACTTTTCTTCATTGTCTACTAGTGCTATTCTTCTCCATTTTAAAAAATAATACCCCAGTTGGTTCTATCAATTGGTATCATAGCTCTTTTTGAGCTCTGTGGGTGGACATCTTGATGAAGGCATATGCAGTTCAAAATTCAACAACAGTGATGTATATTTTCTATGAATTGCTTAAGGAATGAGTTGAGAGATTGGAGAAGAGAACTGAAAGAGTTACGATTAGCAATACCAATCTTTGAAGGAAAGGATGCTGATGGGTGACTGTATGTGAAGAAGAGAAGAGGAAGAAGAACATATGGCAGAAGTTGTGCAATGGATTGCGGTGCTTTATTCTAGGTTCTTACTTATGCTTCATTTGTGTTTGAATTGTAATTTGCGCTCAAATCATAAAAAATAAATAGGATTATTACCAGATCAGAATAATGAAGTCAACAATACAGTTGACTGATTTAGCGTAGAGTACAAGTTACTCTTAATAAGCATAGCTTAGTGTAGTTTACATTTGATCTGCTGCTTGCTATCTCATAGTTACATTCTGTACAGCATCAGCAGCCTATACAAACACTTGTATGCATTAAATAATACATTATTTTCTCACTTTATAATAAGGATCTAATTAAAATTTGTTATGTGTTTGAATATAGTTTTGAACCGTGAGATGGATGGTTATGTGCTTTTCATAGAGGATGGATAGTTATTCTGCTTCTTCTGCTTTGTATTCAAATTCAAACTATGCACTTACTTTGACATGGTCTTCTACAATTAGAGGATAGAGATGTTAAACTCTTTTATAACTAATTAGATTTGTTACATTTTCTTTAGGGATTTTCTATCTACGTTATAATGTTCTCACACACTTTATGACACACCTCATGGATCATACTAAGTAATATAAATGGGAAAATTCTTTGGTAAATGAAATATTGTTGGATACAAGTATCGTAGGTAAGCATAGTTAAACATAATAAATGGTAAAAAAAAAAAAAATCCTTCAAAAAAATAACATTACTAAATGGTTGGATGAAGGATATCTACTCATCAAAATTAACTCTAAGATACCACCAATGTGTTCATTTAAAAATTAAATGTAAATAATTAAATAAAAATCTATAAATGAGATGATCTAAAATACAAATCACTCCTTTTCATGTGCACATCATGTGATTGGTTTAAGTAGTATTTTCAGGAGATGATCAAACTTTTGAAAATGATTAGATTAAATTCTTAAGTAATTACAAACAAATCATTTGTGTTATGATCAAACCTTCTGATTTTGTGAGAAAAATAGTGTTAATAACTTAAAGTACCATCTAAAAATAAAAGTAAGTAAACTATAATTTATTGTTTCAGTTAGGTATGAAGCTCAATTGCTCCTATTTACCAAACTCAACCACTGCACTTGGTCTGACCAAGTTCATTGAGTTAAATCGTATTAATTATTGATTGAATTGAAATCTTATCCTTAAGAAATCTTATCCCCTTTTAAACCAGTATAGCATATTCTTACTTTTGATTCTAAATTTAAATTTATGCTGAATTTGAAACTAATTTTCATATGATCAAATTTGCTTAGCTCAATCAAATGATAAGATAATGCATTGTATATGCAAGGTTTGATGTTTAAATCCCGACCAACAAACAAAATTACTTAATCCAATGAATATATTTATGTTTTTAATTAAGAAGTAGTATAAAAAGAAAACTTTGTGATGCATGCGGTGAACATTTTCGACATTTGTCTGATGTTGACTGCGTACTAACCCGAGTCAAAACAAAAGTACTCAATATCAGCCTTTCCATTTGCTCATTATTTAATTATTACTATATTTAGATTTCCACCTCATGCAGTCTTATGATACACCACGTGGATCTTACTATAAAATATATGTAACAAATTAAATATAATTCTATAACCGAGACCAAATTATTTAAGGACAAATTAAACATAATCCTATAATTGAGACCAATTATTTAAGAAAAGTGTCTCGAGGTGTATACATCTTGAGAGAAAGAGATCAAAATAATCTTAAATAACTTATAAGAAATGATATTTACACAACCATTTTGTAACAACTTTCTCTCTCATACTCATATTCTATTCTTACTCTCTCTCTTTCCATTGTTTTTGATCAATAAATCCAGAGAAAAGGAAAGTTGTGAAATAGGTTGTACCAAATGGTTGTTCATGTATATGAACTTTTTCAAACACATGAAAAAGTACAGCTACAAAATTTGAGCAAACGTGAGTCTCTAGGTATAAATGGGAAATCAAACACATATTAAACCGATGATATGATAGAAAAATGATGAAGGAAAAATAAAATGTTGAATGAATGTTAGAAAACTATTATTTTACTACAACTTCTGCACATCGGAAAAATAAAATATCGAATATACACATATCATTGTTGTCGAGAACAATGATGTAATATATACATGGTACGTGATTAATTAAATATTACCACTAACTAACAATACACTTTTCAATTCTGTCATCCTTATTCTGTGTGTAGAAGCAGAATTTTAAAATAAAACTATCATTGTTTATTTGTTAATTTGTTATTAATTTGCAACTTGGTTTTTGACCATAAATATTAACATTAACCACACTTTCCATATAGGTAGAAGAAGACAGAAACAAACTCTTCTACTCCTATATAAATAAATATATTTCTCTCATATCATAGTGATCACATTTATTGAATGAATGAACAATGAAAAATTCTAGAGAGATGAGTAAGGAAGTGACAACACCACTACTAAGAAAGAGTGATGACCATGGAAGTGATGGAAGAGTTGAGATTGAGAATACATTTATTCAAGAGTTGAAGAAAGTGAGTTTCATGGCAGCTCCAATGGTAGCTGTAACTGTTTCACAATATCTTCTTCAAGTGGTTTCTCTTATGATGGTGGGACATCTTGGTATACTTGTTTCATTCTCTGGTGTTTCCATTGCCATGTCTTTTGCTGAAGTTACTGGCTTTAGTGTCCTTGTATGTTCTTCTTAACTCTTCTTTCTCTCTCTTTCCTTTTCTTGTTTTTCTTGGATTCAACTAGCAATCCAACTAGTATGCATCTCTAAGCTTTGTATTTTGTTTTTATTTGTTTGGACTAGCTAGGAATATAATCCAAAATGTTTAATTAGTATTTTGTAACAGTAATAAACAGGATCTCATGTGAAAGGTATATAATGGGCCATCATTTAATTGATTTTATAGCCAATCAGTTCTTATAAAAGTATGCAATCCTAACAAGATCAAAGAGGGACAACTCTCTATTTGATTCTTGTATAGTAGAAAAATAGCATAGTATCCTATTGAATAATGAGTGAAGATACAACTTAGTCATTCTCAATTTTCTTGTGGCTCAAATTAATCTATGATATTTTCATATTTGGGACAAATTAGTTCATAAATGATTGTATTATAGAGACTAATTTGTCTCAAATATGAAAATACCAGGACTAATTTGGATTTATTTTTTGTCAAGTAGTACTTAATTATGAGGGTTGTGTATTGATGGTGAACACTGTAGAGTAGTTGGGTATGGTTGACAACACTTATTCTCTCATTGATGATGTCCTGTTGTGTGACAATATCCTACATAATGAGTTGAAATAGGGATTTGTATACCATTCATTTGGAGAATCCTAAATTTTCTGTATTTGTACATCTCAACAATCTAACGGCTCAAGTTTTAGGGAATGGATTATCTCCACCATTCAAACACCTTAATGTCCCTTTTGTATATTGCACTCTTTTTTTTCTTTCAGGGTCCACATTTCACATAGTCATAATGTCACTTGACATAGTTCTTTTTCTTCAAATTGTTACCGATGTTTTAATATCAATGTCGTGTCTGGTGTTATCTGTATCAATGTTTGAT
>Ga0315914_1004284_pt1 | contig 21366 bp, 7 predicted proteins | sample MpolenodulesMG_FD_203920 | JGI IMG/M metagenome (GOLD analysis project Ga0315914, IMG submission 203920) | Medicago polymorpha root nodule microbial communities from Los Angeles, California, United States - elongated nodules | ecosystem: Host-associated > Plants > Roots > Nodule | place: USA...
ACCTTGACAAATAAATGTCCGATAAAATACCACACACCTCCAATCCTTTCTTCAAATCAACAAATAATAAGCGATCAGGAAAATTAGTAATATAGAACACCGCAGTTACCTGGTTCATGTTAATGTTGTTGTTGTAACCGTGCACCGCGTCATTCACAACTCTGATGTTCTTTATACTGTCATTACCAACTCTAATGAGCGGCTTACCATGGTAACCAGAAGGACTGTCATGCTCCTGAACCACAATTTCACGAGAACACGAAAATGGACGACCATGTCGATATGACGGAGACCTTCCATGTTCGTTTTCATGCAGCACTGTAACCCTAGATATTGCACCACGCACCTTCTCCCTACTAGCAGGCCTGCTGCTAAATTGCTCCCTCTCCTGCTGATAAACATGCTGTCCCAATGAAGAATCCTTTCCTCTATGCCCGTTGCCCTGCCGCTGTCCGTTCCGTCCATCCTGTTCCGGTCTCAATGCTTTCGTTCTCCTGTTTCTCACCCAGACCCATTCCCCTTGTTCCCTCCCCGTTTCTGCCTCCCCAACATATGACCCTTCCCCCCCGTTCGAATGCACTACCGACGAAGGAAAACGGCGTGGTGGTTGCGGAAACCTGCAGGTTGCGCGCTCTCTCTCCTACTCTCTGTTCGCATCGCGTTTCTGTTTGTTTGTTTTGTTTCTTTTAATAATTAGTCACTATTTTAAAGATTAAATTGAAGAAAGAATAAGAGTAAATTACACTCCCCTCCCCTCCCCTCAAAGATGCTTGAATTACACTTCTCTTCCCTCTTATGCTAAAATATACACTCAACTCCCTTGAAAAATAGAATTTATACTCTCCTCCCTTATAAGATGTTTGAATTACAACATCCTCCCCTAATAATTAAATATGCACTACACTTTAATCTATTTTAACATAAATAAATATCTTTATGATATATATTAATTTTAAACCACCATTTAAGAAAAATTAATTCATTTTTTTATTATTTAAATGTCAATGATAATTAAATTTAAATATTTTTCTATTAATTTGATAATTTAGAGTATAGAATTAACTTTTAAATAACCATGCTTTATTGTCTTTAATAATTTTTCACATATTTTAATTTTATTTTAGGTTGTTTCATATTTTATAACTGGGTTTAAAACTTCATGGTAATGAAATTGTGAGTAAAAAATAGCGAAAAATATGTATTCTATTTTTTATTATATTAAAATAGATCTGCAATACTATTTTTTTCGAAGTGTGTTAAATTATTATTTTTTGTTAGATTATTAGAAATAAAAAAATATTGAGTGAGTAATGTGTAGATTTTAACATAAGAAGGGAGAAGAAAGCAATTCAACCTATTTTTTTTTTCTTCTTAGAAATAAAAAATGGGTTAAAAACAAGACTAACTGCATTCCTTAAATACTCCTTTTTTTTAATTTGTTGTTAACTTCCTCAAATCCTTGATAGGGTTTATTTTTACAGTCGCTACTCCAATAGAACCAAAAAATCGAGAGAAAAGAAGAAGAAGAACCATGAATGTTACCAGAAAGAGAAATTACCATTCAATTTCATCTCCATCACCAACAAAAACTACAACACACTCTCCAATACCAATCCCACCTTTAGGTAAAACAAAAACCCTCTTCGAAATAATCTCCACAAACCCATCTTTAACCGTTGAAAAATCCCTTGAAGAATCTCAAATCACCATAACCCCACAAGACGTTGAAAATGTACTCAAACTTTCTTACCGGTTCCCGGCTCAATCGGTTAAATTCTTCCGTTGGGCCGGTCACCGTATTAATCATAACCACACTCCGTATGCTTGGAATTTGGTTATTGATATATTAGGTAAAAATTGTTTATTTGATGCAATGTGGGATGCTGTTAAATCAATGCGTCGTGAGGGTTTGTTGTCACGATCCACTTTCGCGTCAATTTTCGCGAGTTATGTTAATGCTGGTAGATTAGCTGATGCTACAATGACTTTTGAGGTTATGGATGGGTATGGTGTTGTTAGGGATGTTGTTTCGTTGAATTCGTTGTTGAGTGCTGTTTGTGGGAGTGGGAGGAGTGTTGAAGCTTGTGATTATTTGCAGATTGCGAAGAAATTGGTTAGACCGGATTCAGATACTTATGCTATTTTGATGGAGGGTTTGGAGAGTGATGGGAATGTTGTTGGTGCGAAGGAGACTTTTGCGGAGATGGTTATTGAAATTGGTTGGGATCCGGGGAATGTGGCTGCGTATGATTCGTTTTTGTGTTGTTTGATTAAGGGGAGTGATGGGATTCGTGAGGCGGTTAAGTTTTTTGATTCGTTGAGAGATAGGAGATGTTATCCGGGGATTAGGTTTTTTAGGGTTGCGTTAGATGAGTGTGCGAGGTTTCATGATATAAGGAGGGCAGAGTTTTTTTGGGAGGTTATGATGGGGAAGACTAAGTTGCAGCCGGCGACGGCTATGTATAATTCGATGATTGCTTTGTATTGTTATCATGGGGATATTGATGCTGCTACGAAGATGCTTGATGGGATGGTTTGTAAAGGGGCGTTTCCGGATTCACTTACTTATAATTTGTTGTTTAGGTTTTTGGTTAAGGGGAGGAAATTAAGGGATGCGACGAGGGTGTTTGTGGAGATGGTGAAAAATGAGTGTGTGCCGGATCAGCTTAATTGTGATGCAGCTGTTAGGGTTTATTTGGATAATGGGGATCCTGTTATGGCTATCAAAGTTTGGAAATGTTTGGTAGAGAATTACCGTGAGGATTTGGAGGGTACTGCAAATTTGCTAGTTGTAGGGCTTCGAGATAATGATAGGGTCCCTGAAGCAGTTAAGTATGCTGAGCATATTATTGGAAGAGGAATCAAGTTGACTTCTTCGACATTGTCGAAGTTGAGACAAAGCCTTGTCAAAGACAGAAAAGAATTTGTGTATGATGAACTTATAGCGAAGTGGAAAGCGGCCTATTAGGTATGTTAGAATTTCGGTAAAATTGCATGTCTTAATATCAATGCTGAATTGGGTATTATCTTACAATACATACAAATCATATCTCAATTCAAATACAAATTGAATCAACTTGATACAAATCGTTGTGCATGACGTTTGTGGAGAGCATCGCAACATGAATAATCAAAATGAATCACATATATCACAATTTGCCCTTTTACACTTTGTAGCTAGCCACATGTATCTCAATTTTTTGTTATCAGCTTATGTTTTTGCATTTGTCATTCACTTGCTTTACCTAAAAATATTATATATTTATTGATTTGTATCTTCCAATTCGTATTAAGATTAAAAAAATAGGTTTTCCCAATTTTTTTTTTGACAATAAAACTAGGTTTTCCCAATTTGAATCTCGATCCGGTAACCATGCTTGTGATGGGGTATGAAATCTGAAGTAGTTTCTCTAAGGTGACAATTAGATTCCGCTGAGCAATAAATAAGCTGTTTCTAGTTGCTTTCGCATCAGATTTGCATATAATTTATTGAACAGAATACAGATCTTACTAGGACTTGTTTGAGGGCAAAAGATGATTGAAGTTTATCTAGGTTTTTGTTTTAGGCAGATGCTATATAACAGTTATCTTTTACCAATCTAAAATTGTGTTTGTCAACTGTTTCTGATTTGAACTAGATTATCAATTTTGGCAATTTATATTTTCCTGCTTGAATATTTTGCAGTTTCGATCTGGGGTCACATGCTTACAAGTATAAAAGTGAAATAAGATATGAGCTATACCGGGAGTGGATTGGTTTTTTCAAAGGTTTTATAGGGATGCAGTTTTTGTAAATGGATTGTCTGGTTGATCCTCCTGTAAGTCTGACCTTGTACGTTCTGTTCTATAGATAAGTTACTTAGTGTTAGTTGAAAAGGTTATCAATTATCAATTCTTTGTATCCCGGATTGCTTTTAGTGTATTTAGGCTTCACATTTCAGTAATAAAGTTATCATTGGTTTAAGATACTGCGTTGTCATCAGATTTCTACATAAAACTTTTCCTGGCAACCCTGCTTGAAAAATTGATTTATTTACTAGATTTATCCATTATTGGCTTTCCTTGAAGTGTTTGCTTATAGTAGCCTATAATAAGGTTACTGTCATGCTTGTCTTATGAATTTATAACTCTACCTACCAAGTCGAGCTAACTCAGTTATAAACTTGTTTTTGTTTAAACTCGGATATACTTGCTGTAGTCAATAAAATCTTGAGTTTGAGTCGTAAACCCTGACATTCCCAAACTAAAACAACAGTGGTTAGATTTTTTTTAACAAAACAAAATGCAATAGCTGAATGAAAAAATTCTGTAGTGCAAAATACATTAACCTCAGAGTTGTAGCCCTCCTCATAATATGCATCCAAGTATAGCATACTAATGTGAACCCATATACCCATCTACAAAGGAGGCGAATGATGCTCTATTGACTCTCGTGTTAGCTGCCACTAAATTTGCTATATATATTGATGAGGCAGGATCTGTTGACACCAGGTGTAAGTCTTTAGACTTACATCAAATCTCAACCGTTGTAATGATTTGATCCAACGATTCATATTATGTCAATATTAAATAAAAAGGAAACACATTAAGATGTTAGTAGGAGATTATCATTATATGAGATATCCTTGATTTGTTATTAATTATTTTTTTTGACAAATTGTTAATTAATTTTTTTCTCTTCTCAAAATATGAAGTTTGTACTTCTTTATGCTATTTTCATGTCCATCATCGATCTCTGCAATTACATGTTTTCTTCCATATTATTTTTGTATAAATGTTTTGTTCTTTGTTCAGGAAGAAAAAAGGAAGACATCACTACTCTATTAAAAAAATTGAATGGTTACTTTTAATGTTTGTCACAACAAAACATCAAAATATAAAATAAAAAAATTGAAAATTGGAGACAATCATGTCTATAATAAAATCAAAGTAACAAAATCATTAAACTAGAATAAAAAACTTTTATATTAACATCACCGTCACACACAATTGTACACAAAACAGTATTAAAAAAAACAATGTGTTCTCCTTACAAAAAAAAAAGTGCTAACTACTTCTATTCTGCAGATCAAATAATTAATAATAATTAATAACAAATCAAGTAGTATCTCATATAGTGATAATCTCCTACTAACATCTTAATGTATTTCCTTTTCATTTATTATTAACATAATATGAGTCGTTGGATCAAATCATTATAACGGTTGAGATTTGGTGTAAGTCTAAAGACTTACACCTGGTGTCAACGTATCCTGCCTCTATATTAATTTATGTTTGATGATAGGACACTGGTTTTGGCTCTAAGCCCAATAACCAAGCTGAATAGAGGGAATACGATTCAGTTAGAATATGCCCTGAATTTATGGAATTTCTGTTATACAAGAGATGGCAGGGGAGTGTCAAAGTTATTCAGAAAGTTTGTTAAGAGTCACTTAGGAGAGAATTTCTCTCTGGTTTGGAGCAACATTGCTCTGGTCTACGAGTTCTTAGAACTCTGGTATCATTTTCTGTCTCTGTTGCCATATTTTCACAGTTGTAGAGCTTTGCCCATCACTCTTCCATTGAAATTCTCGAGTTATCATTTGAACACTATAATAGATGTATAAACATTATTATTGTATATAGTAAACCCTTAACAATTGTTAAAAAAACTCTTAACTAGAATACAAGTCGAGTTTACGGAGATTGCACAAGATAGTTAAACTCTCCACTCAAGTTTGATAACATTGGTCATTGTCGGTTGTCATGAGTACCCTCTCTTTCTAGTATGGTGCATAACTGTGTTTACTATATGAGATCATAATCTTTGTCTCCTATATGCGTTTAAAAAAAAAATGGTGGCAGTGAATTGGAAGTGGTCTGTGGCCTTCAGATCACCTTTACTTGGTACTGAACGATTTAGTTCTTTCCTTTATATGGTTATACTAGTGTAATTGACCCTTGTCAAGCATGGTATAGTATTCACTCGTATATAGTATATGATCCAAGCCGGTAAGATTGCTACTGTATTCACTCAAAGCACGGGATACTAATCATTCCTTAATATGATTACTAGTGCAAAACTAACCCATTAGTACTGACCTATATATAATGTCATTGATCCGTGACAAACCAACATGAGGTTATCATGTTATTCATTGTTTGGCATCCTGGATGAAGTGCTCTTATGGATTCGATTGCAGAGCATGCTTAAGGTGTATGGTGTACGTGGTCATATGTTAGGATTTGACTTCTTCAAAGTTAGTAGTTCACTTTAAACGAAAACATGAGAAATCCGGAAAATCAGCACTTAAAATATTATATGTTCATGTATAGTAAATGATGAAATTATTAAAATCTTCTTTTGTTTTATTGTAGTAAAATATCCCTCTTTTCTCATCAAGATGAATTATCCATTTTCAAAGAGCCAAATCACAACTTTTAACTGCTACATGAATACCAGAGTCATGTTTTATTTTTTTTGGTAAATCTCTAGGGAATTATACCAAAGTTATGTTATAGACTACTTGATGGTTTAACTAAAATACTGAGCGCTTTGTTGAATAGTTCTTTGATTAAATTGTGATACAAATTCCATTTGTGAGTGCTGATCTCCCCCTTATATGCTCGAATCTGTCAAAATACACTACCGGAAGCTGACTTTTGGTAGTGTATTTCTAGATAAAATACACAACCGAAAACTTGTTTCCGGTAAAAAGCTGCATTATGAGGTGTTATGAGCAATCACCAATGCCATCCTGTATCTGTTAGCATACTGGGTTTGGGGCCTTAGGCCTTAGGCCTTAGCACAATAGATGGGCTGAATAGGGAATTGCTATTAATTAGGAAATTGCTCTTCTCCCAACAAAACACGCTCACTCCCATACAGACTAACCAAAATACTCCCACGTGACTTATGTCATGTAGATGTTAAACCCAACGTGACTTAAGTTACATTCGCTACATTGGTACATCCCACGTGAGTTAACTCACGTAAGTTATAACCCAGCGTGAGTTAACTCATGTAAGTTATAACCCCAGCGTGAGTTAACTCATGTAGTTTATACTTCAGCTTACCGAACTTGAGATAACTCATGTGGGGGTATTTTGTTCCGTTTGTATGGGAGTGATCGTGTTTTTTTTTGGAGAAGAGCAATTTTCATTAATTAGTGAGTGTCCATGAGTAGGGAATGGTTATTACAGTAGAATTCATTATGAATATTGTTAAAGTTGCTTAGGAGAGTTTTCTCTCTAGTTAGGAGCACTATGCTTTGGATTTAGGAGTTCTTGAACTCTAACCAGAGTTAAAAAACTCTTGATCTAAGAAAGAAATTCAATATAATGTTACTTACGAATATTGTTAGACGGTTCAATCAATCTTATAATGTGCTAATCTAAGAATGGCACTTCATGACATATCTAAGTAAGATGGATGAAAGCGACCTGATTGAGCACATGTTTGAATGACTGTTCAATACGACTTGATAATCGAAAATGACAATGCAGACTTGATCCTACTCTGGGATGGGTATAGAGGGGGGCGTCCAAGGGCGGCCCCCCTCCCTCCCTCTCATCCACATATAACAGTTCAAAATAGAAACATGCACACGAATATTTGAGCCGGAGTTTCAGGACACCCTATTTATCCACCTTAAGGGTGTATTTGATCTGCTAAAAAATGAAGGACATGACATGACAATTTCATTTATACAGTGTTTGATTTATAAAATTGTTTCAGGGAGCAAAGGGCAGGACAAAAATTGAAATTTTTGTCCCTCACTAAACCACAACACAACTTTCCATCATGTCCAAGTCGTCTAAAACACTAAAAAAGTCTTTTGTCCATCAAGAAACGTACAAGACCAAAAATTATTGAATACCATAAAAGTTTGCCATGTGCTCTTTTGTCTTGTGTTGTGCTGTTCTGTCCAGTAGTTATTGTTTAGCCGATTAAACGCTCTAAGAGGTGATTTCTAGCCATTATTTTACTTGACGAAAAAAAAAATGCACATGTATATGACCATTATAGATTTTTTGATTTTATATAAAGGATGCTATTTAATAATCAATAATCAATTATTTAGCCGACCCAATACTTTTTTTGAAAGGATAGTATGATAAGACTTGATTGTTGTATATATATTATTTATTTATAATATATTACTATTTTATTTTTCTTTTGCCTCAAAAAGTTTTATTTTCTATTATTTTCTTTATAAATAACTATTGTTATTTTATGTTAAATAAAATTTATTATAAATTAGTCCTGATCGATAAATTTCCATTTAACTTTTGTTCGAAATGTTTGTAATAAGTTGGCTAAAGCTAAGGCCTAAAATGTATGACCTATGGATTGGTTTTTCACCATATACTATAATCGAATTATACGTACCATGCCACGAGTTTAGTTTGCATTTTAAATACAATAATGCATCGATTGTCATTTATAGTAGGAGACAGTAAAACTTATATTCTTATGTAGAGAATCTAATCACTGAATCCAAATTTTGAGAAATGGAACATTTCTGATGTCTGCAGAAAACCATCAAATGTGCCTGTACCCTTTTCCGCACCTCTCATAAAATTCGTGAACTTCACTTTGCATGAACGTGAGGCTCAGAGTAAATATTCTAACCTGTGCTCTATGTGCAAAGAAATGCACCAAATCACGTGGTTCTAACACCGCTTCCTATTAAAGATGTAAATTCCTAACACGAGTATTGGAATAATTATCCATCACTAAATCAACATTTTGGTATTGTCTCCTAATAGATATGTTAGGAGGAGGAGTTAAACTCACAATACCCTCCTTTTCTTCTCAACATTTGGTATGCGAGTTTCGTCTCTCGACTTTTGACACACAAAAATCATCATTTATATTTTCGCGTGAATCAGATATATTTTAGTATGCTGAGGAGAATTGTAACGAGTGACCAAATTTTCGTTCAAGAGATTTATCAATGTTACATTTCTAAAGCCGAATTTGAACGCATGACTTCTTGTTAGGTGGAAGAGAAGAGATCACTTATCATCTCATTCAAGTGCTATTCGATCAACATTTTGGCATTTGAAATTGTAAAAATCGGATAATTTAATTTCTTAAATTTACGAAATTGAGAATTTTGGTTCTTAATTTTTTTTTAATGGATTCTTAAAATTAAAGAATATTAGTCAATAAAGTTCATTTTTCATATTTAATTTAGAACCACACTTTTAGAGAATATATCTTAAATATTTTATTGTTTGGATGCTAATCTCATGGTTGTTGCTCGTGTACTTCAAATTGATGATCATTTAATTTTTGAAGACCCACTAGTACCACCAGCTTAATGATCAAGTCTTAAAACCTAACCTTTGGTTGCATTGGTTGAATTATTTTCTTCAAAAGGAAAGAATGCCTGACATTCTATTACCGACAGTCCCTGATTTATGATCATATCATATTGGATGTGCTTGTACATTGTCTGAAATATCTGGCTTACCGAACATTAATTAATGAGAAAATACAAGTTCAACGTGGCATATTAACATTATTGAGAAAATCTTGTTTAATCTATATCTAAATGTGCTTTAAAATTTTATTATATTTCATGCAAATTGAAGAATAAAACCTAAAAAAATGGATATATATTTACTATTTACACTATGACCACTTAAGACTTGATAGTCAATGCACGTACACCATTTATGCTGGTTCCATTTTGTACTCTTCCATGGCGATAGAAACAGGATTGCAATTGTTTATTTATTTATTTTTACCCATATACGTTTGTTGAATATATATTTGGATATTGTAATATGGTAATGGTACGTAGTGCTCAATTACATTATATTTATGGGTTTTTCTTTATCTTATACGGTTAGTGAAAATGAAACATTACCGAACCTAAATTGTTTAACTTAGTAAGATTTGTGTTTAAGCGTCACTTGACAAAATAAACCCAAACAAGAAGAAAAGTTAGTGGCCTATTAACTCCATTGTTTATTTGAGACAAATGCGAAGACTTGCAACTAGTGCTAAGAGGCCATACATTTGTTAATCATCTATATCCAAAAAAAAGTTGAGATTCTACGTCAATAATAAAATAAAAACATATCTTATTTTATTCAGATAATTTGGGTAAAGTGTGACCAGCTGTTGTTATTAGGAGTAGTATATTCTGCTTAAGAAATCACTATGAACATTGAATATTATCAACTCAACCAAGATTCATAAAATTGGATATATTTGTGAGTATGTAATCTTTATACTCTATATTTACTTTTGGTTTAAAAAGTTTATGGGTCAGACTAGCATTCAGGTATATGTAACATCAATTCAAAGACACTCATTAAAGAAGTCAAAAGAAAAAAATTTAAATTAAAAATAACATTTTTTATTTTGTTAAAGAATCGACTGCACATTTTCTAATATGATAATTATATTTGATTCTTAACTAATGCACGAAGAGAGTTGTCTAGTAAGATTTGATAACCATTCATGGTTTTGCCAAAAAATACTCCTTCATGGTTTACCAAAAAAATAAATCATGTATGGATAAGGCGTGTGGTTAATTTTATTTTATATAGTTAAATTAGTCTACACAACCAAATTCATGGTTTCACATAAAATAAAAAAAAGGTTTTTCTATCATGTGCAGATTTGCACATATTAAGAAGTTTAAAATAAAAATTTTGTATTGAAACTTGCACATTTAATATTAAATACAAAACTTTTGAATATATAATTGATGTTTTTCAAGAAAAAGTTATTATTATCGGTTGTTTTAACATGTGCAGTGTTGTACATGTTAGACAAACCCAATAAATAAAACCTAGATTTAGGTTTCATTCGGGTGGCGACACCTTCTACACGTGTCAAGCCACAGCATCATCTTCGTCTGTTTATTGTTTAGATTCTTTGACCATTTTAGACCTCTCACTTCTTAAGTGACCAACTATTGTCATTTTTGAACTCAAAGTTCACAATAGCGTAAGAAGGATGGAGACCATTTTCACACGTTACATCATTTTGGAAATAAATTGCATAAGCATATAAAATCAATATTTATTGAGGGGTCTCTTTGTGATTTTGAACTTGTTCTTGAAGAATTATTATTATCATTTGTTGACGATTTCTTGATGAATTTGCTAACCAGTGAAGAAATATGCTCCTAAGAGATAATTAGGACAACAACAAAAGTGTCATACCGATCTAGGTGATCTCTCATTTTTCCTTTGTTGACATTTTTTGAAATATTTGATTGAAAATTTGCACAAGCATAATTAGATATAATATAGTAAAAAAACCTTTTTTTTTTAGCAAGAAAAAAGAAAACTTTTTATTTTTGAGCAAAACCTTTTCTAAAGATGACAATTTTAAAATAAATCGGCAATACAAGTAATATTTATTTAAAGATAACTCTATTGTTAGGTGACAACTTTATATTTGTCTGAGTTATTAAAATATTATATTTGTTAATAAAAGTCGGCATTGGTATTGTGACGAAACAGGGAACCAGCAAGAAATAAAGATTTGGAATGTGGTTTATGCGAGCTTAGTTTAGTTGATAGGAATAATGATTAATATATGCAGGGGTTGATGTTCGAATTTTGGACACCCCACTTCTCCACATTTATAATGGACAAGCTCTAGTTATTGGACTATTTGAGAAAAAAAAATGGAATGTGAAGTCTCTAAGCACCTAAACATTTTGGACAAAAGAAAAGAAGACGCACTAAGAGAGAACAAACAAATATAGAATTAGATGTCGAGAGTGTGATGTTGTCATATATTGTAGGCATTCTTTTATGGTAGGTTGTGCAGACATTTTAACTCACTACTAGTCAAGGTGTCTTCAAACCTACCGATTAAGGCACACATGCATCAAGTTATGTAAGTATGTTACAATATTAGCCAATGTAGGATAATTCACTCATGACTGCTTTACCGGATAATCGAAAACTAGACATTGTATTCCTGATATTGGGTCGGTGTCATGCGTATCCTCTAGGGCAAGACATGTTGCTCGCCTGTATAATACAACCATAAGGCATGACTTATGTCATGCCAATGTGTCATACTGCGTTAGGTGGTGTCCTCACCATATATACCTTTCAAAGTTGTAGGTTATCATGGTTAAAAGTATCATTCGCCACTAGGTGCACCACAAGGTTAACCATGACAAAAATACTAGGACGAGAATTAGGAGTATAAGGTACTTGTTGTATGTGAAACTCTAAACCCGTTGAGGTCCTATTGATCAAAAATTGAATGACTTTGATTAACAATGCCGGCTAGATTATGGTTCCCTTGTACCCCATGTGGAGTATTGATGACATGTATCCCCCCGTTAATCTTCTATATAATGAAAGACATTGTCATAACTATTGGAGTCTCAAGTGTTTCAACCGGATGTACCTCAAAGCGCCAAAAGGAGCCATATGTGTTGGCATTCCCAACGTTTATGAATGCTCGTTTGGTCAAGGTTGATATGAACTTCTAGCATTTGACGATGATGGTTGATCCATAATGTTGAGATTCTTTCCAAACCTCAAGAGGATACACCAAACATAGTCCTGAATTTTTAGTGGTAAATGTCTTATTATTCCACCAGGCGTTCCAAGTTTGTTGATGGAACAAGAATTTAGCCGAGGTTCGGTTGAATTAATGTATCCTCAACCATCATTCCCTTTTCTTCAAGCGATTGACGAGGAATGAAGTTTGTCCCTCATTTGAAGTTTACCTAACTTCTCCAGTAGAGTGTTATGTATGGTTGTGTTTTGGAGATGTTGAGCAACACTATGAAATGGATAAATAAAGATAAAAACAAAAAGATAAATAGATAAAAAAAAGAGTGAAATTAGCTTGTTAAATTGTTTGAATGTGTCTAACTACAATGTGAACTTAGTATTTACTAGTCAAACGACGTGACCTACAACATTGAACCTTTACTCGGCTAATTTTATAGGTGGTGCATGAGTTTCTCTCATACAGGGCATTGTGGCCCCCCACATTTGATTATGCGTTTGTTCTTTTACGACTTGATCCGTTAACAACGTCATCGACGCGCAAATCCACTGTGAATGTGCTTCTTCCCCATCCCTCCTTGCTGTTAGTGGCGATACAAATGCGATTTTTATGCAACATTGTCTAGTTCCACTAAGTCTCAACTCAATCTCTGGTATTTGCGACCCACATATTGAGTTAGTGGAATTGAGAAAAAAAAATCAACTTTACTTGCTCAATTGTCCTAGCAATTGCCTAACATTCAATTGACTGAGAGATCCCCATCTAAAGTTTAGTCGCTTATTTGTGGAAAGCAATATTTATTTTAAAGGAAATGCTAAAGAGTGACTTTAGAGCATTGATTAAGAGGACAAACTTAGAAATGTTGTATTGGAAAAAGGTGAAAAGTGATAGATTTAACTTTTTAAAAATTAAAAAAAGTGTTGAATCCAATATAAACTTACTATTTTTAGTTTCCTTAACCAGTTCCCTTAGGACACTGGTTAGCATAACCTTTATTTTAATAAGTTCATATGTCTTTATCATACTATGAGCAATTTGAAGAGTGACTTGAAGAGTGACAGTTCATGATAAAATTCACTATTTATTGCCATAAATATATTTCAATGGACGTTGACCAAAAACTAAAAATAAGGTGAATCTAGGTTTTAAGTCGTGATTATGGTTCTATAGCATTTTCCGTTGTGCTACAACAATAAATATGGACGGAAACTAGTCGGTCCAAATCTATAACAACAATAAGTGAAGTTAGTATGGTCATCATCGCAAAATGTTATAATCTCATCTCATCATGGTGATGCTTGTATCTAATCTCATCTCATCATGTAACACGATTCAAAATTGGAAACATAATTAACTAATACACAGAAAAAAAAAAGATTATTATTAAGACATTGTTTTGCTTAATTAAGATTCGAGATAAAACCAAATTAGCGAAGCTGGGCTGTCATTAGTGGTTGTTAGGGTTGGAAGCCGTTGGATGGTCACCAAACTGCAAAACCAATTGTCATATGTGTTCCAAATCCCTGTCACAAATTCATGTCCAATCTTATTTTATTAATTTCATCAATCACATATAATTTCGTGTCATTTTTATGTCCCTTTCCCACTTAGGAAAAAAGAATAAAACTTCTACTAACTGAAAATTAAATTAATTAATTTCATAATACAGTACTCCTAATCACCTGCACCCAAATGAATAAAATATTAGAACTAAAGTAGTACTACTAGTATTTAATCAGCAGTCCCCTTTTATCATTATTTTTTTCTGAATGAATAATAATTGAAGTGCATGTGCAACAAGCCATCATCACGTACATACTTTCACATTTATATGGGACAATGAATTTTTTTCACACAATACGGTACAATGAACTAAAAAAAAGTAAATATGTAATAATAAAATGAACTATTATAGTTCCTTCAAAAAAAAAAGAACTATTATAGTAATTACTTAATGAATAAAAATAGCCATAACCCATAAAAAATATAGTCATAAAAATGAGATATACTATATTTGTATAGATTGAGATAAAAATTTGGGATTAGAGGGTATCATTTTTAGGAAAAAAATAAACACAAAAAAAAAGATGTTAGTTTTTAAATAATTTAAATGAAAAATGGATAAATCATTATCTTTGTTTGACAATAATAAATCCACATGCCATTTGTGTTTATCCTTTTTCTAAAAAAAAAATCTTTGTTTGAAAATAATAAATCCAATGACATTTGTGTTTATCTTTTTTCCTAAATGTAAGAATCCATTTTTCTAGAGAAATAAAGAGAACTTCTAACACATTCCATTCAAAAGTAGAATCTCAAAATTTAAAAATGATTATCTGTGAATTTAAATAATTTAAAATTCTTATTGAAAAACCAAAGAAATATTTTATCTAAAAAGTTGCTAAACATTATCATCATTTCTTTTGAGAAAATTAAGAGAATCTGGACCCCAAAAAATGATTAATAAATTAGTCTCTAAAACTCAGCTTAATTATAAACTAATCATGCCAAGGATATTGCTTTGTGGGTTCCCTGTCTTCATCACTAATCAATCACAATATGAATCTCTTTACTCCCAAACCAAACCCCATATCCTCCATTTTCATTTCTTCACCTTCTCCCACTCTGATTTGATTCTACAACATTATTGTCTTTATTATCATTTTTTGACTAATTTATTACTACTTTTTTTTATTGATTATTTGGTTTGACCCAACAACATTATTATTATTATTATTATTGCTCTTTTAAAAAAAAGAAAACGTTATTATTATTGTTATTGCCGTTTTCCTTAGAATGAATACTTGACTTAAATCAAATTTTAATTACATTGTTCAAAAGCATCTAAATGAGAGTAAAATAATCAAACAATAGGCGTAAAACAATTTTTATCCAAACTTCTTTACCTTAAGATCGAACTAGGATCATTTTCTCTAAAAACAGAAGGGTTAACATAAAAAAAGATCAGATAATAAAACATATCTTTCAGTTTAACGAAGTTTCTAAATCCAAATAAAGCTATCAAAATGCAATTGTGTTAAATCTCATTTAAAAACTTTATCACTGATGCTCTTGTTTGAGAGACCACTTCCTTAATTAATCCTCAAATCATTGATGATGTATCTCTATATATTTCGACTTTCAATATAAAAAACTTTATCACTTATTAGTATCGAATATTCAAAAAATTAACCTATACAATTACGCAAAGCCGATATCATATCAAATTGATACCAACAAAATTCAATTACATTTATTTATTTATAGACACTCATACCTTCTTCCTATCTCTCCTTCTTTACAAAATTCTCTCCCACCCCACAAGTAAAGCACCTTTCCCTTTTTCAGCACTCCATAAAACTCTCTCTCTCTCTCTCTCTCTCTCAACTCAAGTGTGTACTTTCTCTTTCTTTTTCTATTTCCTAGATTTCTGTGCATTTTGTTGGGATCTATAATTTCATAATGAGTTTCACCATAGAAACCAACACTAACATTTCCAACACACACTCATCACCATCTTCTCTAGTTCTCACAAACCACCACAACAAAACCAAAAGCAACCTCAAATTTCGACACTTTATACGAAAAATGATCTTTGAATTCGGTTTTTCATGTGTTGGTGTTAAAAACCCATCAAAGAAAACCCACAAAAACGATGAAAATGGTCACAAAAAAACAACAACCTCAGAACACAACAAAGCATGGTTGTTAGCTGAGTCTGGTGGGTGTGGAGCAGAATTGATGAACAATGCAGAACCACAATCTGTTCATTCAAGTTTCAGGTTTAGTTTCTGTTCTCAAGTTGAGTTGGAAAGTTTGAATTTGAGTTCTTCAAATGCTGCAACTGTTTTGATGGTGAATTTGGATAACGGGGTTAGTGAATCTCTTGTTAAGGAGTTGAAGTTGAGGAGAATTGAGTCTTTGGAGAAGACTATTTCTCCTGTTGCTCATTCTTTGGTTAGGTTTAGTTATGGTGAGATTGTGTATGCTACTAGGAATTTCTCTAAAGGTACCATTTTTGGTGTTTTTTTGTGTTATAATGTTATGTTCTAGTTTGTGTTTTTGATTCTGTGGTGATAAAAATTTGATTTTTAATGAGTTTGTTTGTGAAATTGATTTTGGTTTAAGGTGAGTTGATTTTAGTTTTAGGGTGTGTTTGGTTTTAGGTTGACAAAAAAATGATTTTGAATAAGTTGATTTTGTGAAATTGATTCTGGTTAAAAGTGAGTTGATTTTAGTTATGTTTTAGTTTTAGGGTGTGTTTGGTTCTGTGCTAAAAAAAAAATTGATTTTAAAAGAGTTTATTTTGTGAAGTTGATTTAGTTATGTTATAGTTTTAGTGTGTGTTTGGTTCTGTGTAGACAAAATTGATTTTGTAAAATTGATACAAGTTGAAAATGAGTTGACCATAATTGGAGGCTAAAAATCAATTTGTAGATGCAAAAGCTTAAGATTCTAGCTTCAAGTTAGAATCATTTATGGAGACAGAATCAATTATATTCGATAACAACTAAACACACCAATCAAAGTTTATTATTGGTGGTTCGTTTGTGTGAGATAATGATTTATTTATTTATTATTATTTTTGTGTGATTGTGTTTGTAGGTAGGGTGTTGGGGAGAGGTGCATTGAGCTGTGTTTTTAGGGGAAGAGTTGGGCTTTTGAGAACCGCTGTTGCAATTAAGCAGTTGGACAAGGAAGATAAGGAATCTGCTAAGGCCTTTTGTAGAGAATTGATGATTGCTAGTTCGCTTCATAATCCAAATGTTGTTCCTCTTGTTGGTTTTTGTATTGACCCTGAGGAGGGTTTGTTTTTGGTGTACAAGTATGTCTCAGGAGGAAGCTTGGAGCGCCACTTGCACGGTACTAATCACTTATCAGATTTTTCTTCTCTGTTTTGTTGAGGTTTTTGAATTTGAAATTGACAAGTTTTACTGATTCTGGTTATGTTTTTTTACAGGGAGGAAGAAAGGTGGGAAGGGTAGTTCAACACTCCCTTGGTCTGTTAGGTACAAGGTTGCAGTTGGGATTGCAGAAGCTATGGCTTATCTCCATAATGGAACTGAAAGATGTGTTGTTCATAGAGACATTAAGCCCTCTAACATTCTTCTTTCTTCTAAGAAGGCTCCGAAGGTGAGATGCTTTCTTCTGAATCAATTGCAGACTTTGTAGTCTAAGTAGTATCGACAGTTAGGATGGAAGTTGTGTCACATGTCTAACACCGACACGACACTGACACATGTGGTTATATTCAACTATTTCATTCTCTCAAATCGTTATTGGTGTCAATGTGTCAGTGTCATGTCTCATGTCTGGTGTCTGTGTTAGTGCTTCATAACATTTAGTTCATTACTGTAGGAACTGTATCACTAGGAGCCCACACCACTCATTCTGCTTGGTTTTGTTTATGTTTGTAGTTATGTGATTTCGGATTAGCTACATGGACTTCTGCACCTTCAGTTCCTTTCCTTTGCAAAACTGTCAAAGGAACATTTGGGTACAAACTTAATCCCTTCATGTTGATTCTATAAAATTGATGCCTATTTGTATTTTTTGCTTACACATTGTAATCACTGGAATTAAGTTTTCTATAACTTTCCTGTGCTCACAGATATTTGGCCCCTGAGTACTTCCAACACGGGAAAGTATCCGATAAGACTGATGTTTATGCTTTTGGAGTGGTTTTATTGGAACTCATTACTGGACGGAAACCTATTGAAACGAAAAGGTCTCCGGGAGAGGAGAATCTAGTCTTATGGGTGAGTTAACACTTTGCGAAACGGCTATCATTCCTGATTATATCACTGTCAAATTTATTGTCTTTGTACAATCTAGTGATCTACTCCATTCTGAGATAGTACATTAAAGCAATCAAATTTAATTTACCTTAGTTTATTACTGCTTGATCATAGAACAATGTAAAACCTAGATAAAGAGTTTCATTTTAGACAGATAAATTAAATTAATGCAAAATTTAGCTGTGTGCATTGCAGTATCCATAATTAATGGAAGTGTTCCCTTTATAGTACTATCATTTATCAAAATTTCACCAAAGTTTGTTTGGGGTTTATATATGATCATATTTGCGGCTGTAGTTTGAAAGCTGCACTAAGTTTGTTTGACAACAGCATCATCAAATTGACATGATTTTGTTGACACATCGATTTGCAGGCTAAACCATACTTACAAAAGGGGAAAGGAGCCATTGAAGAGTTGCTCGATCCTCAACTGAAGTGCAATTTGAGATTCTCAAATCAAATCGGTAGAATGATTGAAGCTGCAGCTGCTTGTGTCACAAATGAAGAATCTAGAAGACCTAGCATACATGAGATTATTGCCATACTGAAAGGTGAAGAAGAACTTATTGTCTCCAAAAGAAAAAAGTCAAGTTTTCTTGGAAATGGGTGCGTGATCGATTGTTATTCTCAATTACAACAACCGAATAACGAGATGAAAAGTCACCTGGCTTTGGCAATGCTAGGAGTTTCAGAGTTTGAGGATGATGATTATCTCTATGTATGTTAGTTAAAACATGATGATGAGAACCTCAAAATAACTTTAGTTTTTGACATGATTCTTGCTAGAGTGCTAAAGGTTAGATGTGAGGGAGTTGAAGTTGTAAATAGAAATAGGAGCTGAGATGAAGATTGCTTGTGTGTAGATATCTCCCCTTTACCTTTTCTCAAAGGTTACAAAGTTTTATAGATTTTCATTGTTTGTGGGTCATGTTCAATTCAGATTTTGATTTGGTGTTGACGTAATTACTGATCTCAACCGTCTAATATCAAATGAACAGGCGAGATCGTTTAAAGTTAATTTTGTTATTGTGTAATCTGAGATGTTTAATTTCAGAATAACGGTCAAGATCATTTATTGCTTGAAATAACTTCTCCAAGCGATCCCGGTCTGTTTGATTCATGTTGCAAAATATGTACTATGATCCTTTTAAGTTTTTGGCTCACAAGCGTGCATGTTTTAGGTGGAATGAGGTAATAGTTTTCAGCATATATTGTTTTTTCTTCTTAATTCTGATATAATTTAAATAATAAATTTTGTATATTTTGTTTTCTCTTCTTTTATGGCCATTACTAAAAGATGTGTTATGTCTGGATACATTGTTAGATTTCGATGTACATGACGCTACTTTGGCATTTTGTTTTAAAGTTGTTCCTATTTGAGATTACATCATCTCAACTACCTCCAAGTCAAGGTCAAGGACCTCATGGGCCATGGCTTTATAATAATGCATATGTGGCAAAACAATCACAGAAACTTAGCAGCAAGACATACACCTACGTACTCCAAAACAAAATACCTAAATCGGTAGCATCAAGATTCTTTACATTATCCATGTTCGTACTTGTAAGTGTAACACCAAGGGGAATGGATTAGCTAACTTTACTGTTTGGTAACTTTGATTGCTTTAGTGTACTCCCTCCGGCTCAAATATAAGAAAAAAAAATCTTTTTTTAGGTTCATTGAATAATTAATGTATCTGCTTTACAATGTAGACTAGATACATTAACTACTCAATGAACCTAAAAAAGGAATCTTTTCTTATATTTGAGACCGGAGGGAGTATTTAGCTAATGAATGATAAAGTAAATTATTTGGATGAAAGGGATTAAAAGGCAAGGCTACGGTGGGAGACCTCTTTAGATATCCTACCGTCAGAGACTTGATTTTTTTTTTTTTTTGCAATATCAATGCCAACCATTAGATGTACTTGGAATATTTTTAGTGGCTGAGATTTGCAAGTTTTGTGACTTACTAGGATTCTATTTTTTAAACAAATATATTGATTTTAAAAATGCAATAAATCACAAATATGATGATCATAGACTTGGACAATAATAATCATTATCATTATCATTATCATCACACAAACAACGACAACGTGAGAACCATGTTCTCTGTCTTTGGTTAGCACAGTACTAGAGGACCGATCGAGTTGGACGCTTCGTTGGTTAGATCTACTGAACAAATTCTGAAAAGTTTGCACCGACCCAGGAACTACGAAGAGATCAGGGCTCTGCTGGAGGGACCAGAAGAAGAAGTTAGTTTAGATGATCCGTGATAATGTGCTATGTTTTAATTAATCATGTGTTTTATGTTATTTCAATTGCGTGTTAGTTATGTGTTGTTGAATTAAGTTGTTGCATTATGTTTTGAATAATATATATATATATATATATTATTTAAACTTTCATTAGGTTTTAATTTACGTCAAAGATGTTCATTTAATCGATAAAATAACCAAATATATGCATTCCAGATTATGAAATCCGGATTAACATAGGGCGGAAGTGTATTCCAGAAAACGAAATCTGGAATACTTCAGCTTAGGATTCTTTTGTATGGACCACATTGCAGCAAGAGTTTATGTGGTCCACAACATCCAAGGACCTCTATAAATAAGTGCTCTCCGATTTTCAGCTTCAATACCAGCAAAACACACAAACACACTAAAGAAAACCATGCAAATTTTTGTCATTAAGCTGAGGATCTTTCTCACGTGGTCGCAAATAGATAGCTCTCTATTTGACTGCGTGATGAAGATCTTCAGCATGCTGTCAAAAATACAAACAAACACACCAAAGAGGCCATGCAAATTTTTGTCATTGTGCTGAGGATCTTTGCCATGCTGCCGCAAAATAGATTGCTCTCTATGTGACAAAAAGATTGCTCTCTATGTGCCAGCATGGTGAAGATCCTCAACATGCTTTCAAAAATATATAGATACTCCTTGCTGCCACCTTGATAGATAGATAACTCAAAAATATCAAGAGGTTGCTATTGAAGGTAAGAAAAACACAAAAGAGAGGGGGGGGGGGGGGGGGGGGGGGTTGTATTTTGTTTTTTTTTTATTAGTTGAA
>Ga0315914_1004285_pt1 | contig 21366 bp, 8 predicted proteins | sample MpolenodulesMG_FD_203920 | JGI IMG/M metagenome (GOLD analysis project Ga0315914, IMG submission 203920) | Medicago polymorpha root nodule microbial communities from Los Angeles, California, United States - elongated nodules | ecosystem: Host-associated > Plants > Roots > Nodule | place: USA...
GTAATTTGAAGCAATGAGATCTTCAAGAGGACGATGATGATCACTCCGGGGGGCTAAAATGGTTATGGTGAAAACTTGTAGAACTACCTAAAAGACCTAGTGTAGTTGCGTGCATGAATCTTCAAGAGAGGGGAGATGTCTGAAGTTTGAAGAGGTACAGGTGAAATATTGTGGGACTACAAAGTTTTGTTCGATCGATGCAAGGTCAAACAACAAGGTGGTTGATAGTTAAAGTGACACCACAATCAATTTAAAGGTATGGTGCACTATGACATTGGAAATAGATGTATCATTTTCAATCAAGGTGGAGGTTATTGGTGTTGGTTGAAAAAAAATACATATTTAAGAAGTCCTACATTTCTTATAATTAAAAGGAAAGAAGAAAGCCAAGGTTATATATAGAGTGATTCTTTTATTTTTAAGCAAAAGATGAAAGTGAGGCAAACTAAGGTTTACCAAAAAAGGGGGTCCTTAGGAAATTAAAGGCTAAGGGTTGGTTCCTTTTGGGACAGAAACTAGGGTTGGGAAATACTTGGTAAACACCTTGGTGATAGATCATATCGACTCGCTTGGTCACAAAAAGAGATTCAGGAAAATGGTAGAAATTAAGGTTTGTTCTTAGAGAACTTGTTGAAGGCAAATTTCTTGTAACCATTGCATCTCTTTGCAAGAAACTCTTTGATAGTGAATTGGAGAGATCTCTCTCCTCTAAACGTATGTCAAATTTGATTCAAATTGGGTGAACAAATATCGTTGTGTTTTTCATCTCCTCTTTTATCTTTTTTTATTGTTTGTGATCACTTTGGTTTTGGTTGCAGCTAATTTTGCTCTACACATCGAAGCATTGGTGTGAGTTTTGTTTCGAATTCACAACAATTTTTTTAGCATACATTCCCCCATCCCAAAATGATTGATCTAGTTGACTATTTAACATATGTAGTTATATAATTTGACATTTAATATCTTTAATTACCTATTCACAAAAATTATAAAAAGATGATATTTTAAAAATATTCATCGAAATAAATCCAACAATATTATATATGCTGTCATTTGTCTTATATGCAATGAAGGAGTGTTTTTTATTTTTTTTACAATATGCAATGAAGGAGTTGAAATGAATTTCCTTTGTCTACATATTTGATATCACTTCTTGAAATGGGTATTTATGAGTATTGTGAAAATATTTTATGATGATTTTTAGTCACATGAATTTGAAGAGATAATGTGAAACGTGATATTATTATTGAGTGGAAGTCATTGTATTAGAATAATACAATGATGTTAGTTGAATATGATTTCAATAGGAATAAATTTAGAAGTTGATTGATTTGATCTTTAAAGGAAATGTTGTTGCTTAGTGGTTATCTAAGCATACTTGTATAAATTTACTTCGGAGATGGAGTTTATTGTTATAAAGCAGGTAAATATGATATTGGTTGACTTAGATACGTCTTAGTCAATATTTTATGAAAAAAATTGTGTCTTCTACATTTGTGTGTAAAGTATGTGCTGAATTATGAGGTTATATCCTCAATTTATATGAAGTCGGATCAAAAGTGATCTTAGTTTATCATCTAACAAAATTAAGCCTACATAGTAAATAAATTTGTGAAAACCCACTTGGCTTGGTTTGATGGTGTTAGCTTGGGGTCTTGGAATGTGCACCTCCTCAATGTCTCATGTTCTTTCTGATACTAATTTGGATGGACTAGTTTACCAATTAATTTTGTCTGTGTTCCTTTTTATGGTATGAGTGAGAAAGTGATATACATTGCATTACAAGGAGGATAAAATTTTAATGATTTTTATATCCTTATGGGTGTAAGTGCCAAATCGGGCCCTTTGCATGAGATATTGTTGATACTTCAGAGCACTCGTGAAAAACCAGACACGTGCATGGCCTATTAGTGCACAACAACGAGAATTGTGAGGCTGTAATAAGATTGGTAGACCTCTAATAAACATAAAATGTCTCAGGTTCATTCATATAGCTTGTTAAACCAATTCATTGTGTGTTATGTTTTATCAGTCTAAGCGTGGTTCAAATAGTTTGCTACACCAAGTCTAACATCTTTTATCATGATGTTATCCTAGGATTTTTTTTTTACAAAATCATTATTAAAACTTTTGAAATATGTAAGAGATTGTTGCAAATTTAAAAGGTTTTAAAAAAGTTGTGTCTCAAAAAAATTGGTCAAATAGTCTTGTGATTAGAAATTTCCCTTTTTTAAAGTGAATAATTAGGGGTGTTTATTAAATAAAAATGATTTTATTATTCTTTATTGTGATAATATTTGACTTTCTCCGGTCTTTTAGGTCAAATCTTATATATGTTTTATTTAGTTTAACTCCACCACTCATTTACTCCTCATTTTCTCTTTAGTGAACCACTTTCCCTATTTATTTGTGAACTTGACTCACTTTTATGTTAACGTAAAAAACACCCCCTTTTACTTCATCTTCTATTTTTTCCAAATTGCTACATCTTCTTGAGATCTTAGAGATAACTTCTTTTCATTTCTGTCTCATACTACTTCACCGTTTATTTATGCTACATGTCGTTGTAGCACAATTAGATAACTGAACCTAATTTATCTTTGTTTTACTGTTAAAAAATGTATATCTATGTAAATATAAATAGACAAAGAGATAAATAAGATCATGCTCATGCAGGGGAATCTTGGACGAATATATCTGTTGGTGCAAGTTAAAAATATATGGTATCAAGTCAATCATCATCATGTTTCAACTTTTTGTTGACGGAATGAAAATAAATATTTGCTCCTTTTACTTTCGGAGAAATCCATGATATACTTTGTTTCCTCAAATTAATTATTACTTATTGAAATTTTGGAGTTCTAAAGATATATAGAAAGGAATCAATCTTTGATCTTGCTGAGCCATGTCTCTGCTTATGAACTTATTTATTCAAAGAATGAGATTTGAATGCAGCTTTAACAGAAAAGTTGGATGGCTTTACGGTTAGGAGGAGCTGTCAAAGCAATCCACATGCATGTCTTATTTTATTTATTTTTAAATTAATATATCCCATTTTAAATTTAATTAGATTTCATAATCAACTTTGACTTTTATTGCAGATATTCATTAACTAAAAATATATCAAAGACTTTTCTTAATTTTGTGTATAATATCCTCTTGAACTTAGCTCAAATAGTAAGGATATTGTATAAAATATGTAGGGGTCGGGATTCAAACTTCAAACATTCCACTTCTCCACATTTAAAACGTGTGGATTTTAGTCATTAGACTACTTGAAGAAAAAAAAAAACTGCCGTGCCTTGCGTCCTCTCTTTCACAAAATGTGATGATCTCTCTTCTAAAATAGCTTCTACAATCTTATTTAAATTTATTCTTCAAATAATTTAGAAAATTTTAAAGAAAAAGACAAAATTAAAGGAAAAAGAGGGATGCATGCGCATGATTGCTTTGTGATCCAAAAGCATAATAGTCTAATCAGTTGTTGGGGGTGAATAAGCATGGATCCTAGCATGGATTCTTTGAGATAATTTGGCAAACTCCACAAACCTCAACAATTCCCCATACACATTAGTATAATTATTGGATTTGGTGTTGTAGTGGATATCGGCATGCATTAAAAAAATATATAAAGTGATTCTTTTCTTAAAAATAGATTAAATTGTGGTGCATATTTGATTCTTAAAAAAGAAAGAAGTAGTTCAACTTAAGAAAGTGATTCTTTTCTCTATGTATTTAATTTTTAAGAGGGAAAGAGTATATATTTCAACTTAAGAGGAGAATAAAGTTTAATTCAAGCATCTCTTAAAAAAATTGTGTAATTTACTAAGTAATATGTTTGGATATAGGACTATCCAAGAGCGTTTAGATGAGATAACACAAGTCTCTTCTAGCTTAATCAAGGTTCTTGGTTCGAATTCAACCTTGAGCATACATTAGCGTTAAAACTCTTAGGAAGAGTTTGTCGCTCATTTGAGTCCCACAATGCTTGAGGGATTAGTTGCGTGCGGAGGATACCCGATTTACACTCAAGAAAAAATGTTTGGATATGGGACTGTTTGAAAAATCGAATTAAGAAAGCGCTCATATTATAATTGACATACCAAAGATATGCTTATGTGTAAGTTATTTGTACAAACAAAATATAAAATCAAAGAAAGTCAAATTATTTTCTTATAAACTATAAGTTTATATGTGTAAGCTATTATGAAGAGTTTATAAAAATAAACTAAAAATATTTTAGACATCTCTTAAGTGTTATTTCTATAAGCTCTCTCAATCTCACAAGTACTTGTGTATTTCTAGGTAATGTAATCAATCTAATTTTACTCGAAGTGGCTTTGAGAAGATGAATAAAAGACATTGTATGATACAATATTATTTCTCATAGTGTTGATATTTTAACACTCCTACTAAAATCTGCATTCATTTAACACTCCACACTCTCTAAAAAAAATAAAAATTAACACTCCTCATACTCAATCTTTCTTAATCACCTACGAATCATATCCATCATTCTTTTTTCTTTATTTCAATTCTCTCTCCATCTCCGAAGGTGTATAATAACATTGGATATCCAAGAATTTTTTTTCCTATTCCTTATACGTATATATGACTTTTGCTATAGAAAAAACAATAGTCAAAATGCATTAAGGTGCATGTGGATTATGATACCAACAATAGTTTGGTGACAACTAGGTTTTTTTTTTTGTTTTTGAAAGAACTAGGTTTTCTTTTTCACTTGTGTTATTACATATATCCACATGGTGTGAGGTCATGGGCTATATAATAAAGGATTCCCAATGGGACCCTATGGTCGCTCATGAAATCAGCATTTGGACCCCATTCATCATAGTGTATGCATCTACTCTTTGAAGATTTTTGCAGCCTCCATGGATTTTGATTGGACCATGAGTCATTGTAAGAAATGGCATTTTTTTTGTCTTTATGCTTTCTTTGCATGTGTCGCCATGTACATCACCTTCACCACCCCGCCCCACTTTTGATCAAAGACATGATGTATTATTTTCAAAATTTTGGTATATCAACTTTGTCAACAAAAAAAAACTAATATTGATTGGTGGTGATTTCTAAAAGACTAGTAGTTTGCTCACATGATCATTTTTAAATTTATTATATTATACATTTCTTTATTTAAAGAAATTTAATACATTTTTTTATTAGCAAAAATATTATTTGGGAAATACAAAGGATACCCCAACTCGTTAGAAAATCAACAAGATGTCAAATGCTCATTAAAAAAAAACTAGATGATTAAGTAGATAATTATAAGCACGACAATATGGATTGGAACCTAATTGGAATAAAAGAACCTACTCTTGACTCTTCTTACCTCCGTAATAAAAAAAAATCTTTATAATTTTTTTTTATTCATATGTATAGTAGTAATATGTTGAAATTTGAAACCTTGCCTTCATTGATGAAGAGATAATCGCATGTCCGATTTCACCACATCTATGATTAATTGTTTTGTAAACTACAGATAGTCAATGTAGTTTCTAATTATATGCATTGAATCTCACAACTCTATAATGTATTGTGATCGACTGCAATTAATCACTATATATCATATTTTGTCAACAACAACAAAAAAAAAATATCATGTTCATTATGCAAGTTGAAATTTTTAGGCTATTTTTATAAAAGAGTGGTCCTTAGCTTTATTTACTAAAATATTATCCTCGTGAGCTTAACTCAATTGATAGAGACAATACATAATATATGTAAGGTCTGAGGTTCAAATCCCGACCACCACAAAAAAAAATTACTAAAATATTGCACTATAGAAAATATCCCTAGCTGAGCTCATGTAATATATTCATTAATATACAAAATTAAGAAAAATTGGTAGTGTTATTGGATCATTATGATTCAATATATCTCAATTATATTGGCACTCCATCAAACCACCAATCCTTTGCAATTGCAGCACCTCAGATTACTAATAAAAAAAATTATAACATGCAGAAACATTTTTAACGTACAAAAATGCATTTCAATTACAGATCCGTTCAACCCTATCTATATTAAATAAGAAATACAATAAATTTGTAATTTTTTTTTAGCTCAACTTCCTTAAAATTGTACTTGGATTTCTTTTATCCGATAGAGTAAGGAGTGTCGAAATTAGTATAAGTGGAATATATTCTTTTATAGTAATATAAATAGAGATTAGCCTATAGATGAAAAGGAAAAGCAATTAATATTTTCCACGTGTCAAAAGCGATATGGTATATGTCTTCATTTTTGTTTCTCAAAAAAATATGAACTGATTTGTTTGTACCAAATCAATTAATTATATTTAACTATGATGATGCTTTTTTGTTATTATCATATTAAGTAGTTTGATTTTCTTAAATATGTGGTCGAATATTTCATTCATATATATCTCATGCTTATGGTCAAATTAACTATTTGAAAAAGGCAATTCTTAGATGCATTTCAAGTCATCGGAAGAAAATAGTCTTTGCAGTTGAATATAAATATTATGTGGTAATTTGATAATCACTTGGCTTGTAATCTCTCCTTTTATTATGAGGGGATGGTGGAACTAGTCTTCTGCCGATGTCGATAGTGACTTGCGTGGTTGGCAATGATAGATTTAAACCTAGGTAGTTCAACTGGTTTGATTGAGGTAATAGTAAAGGAGTTTGAGGTCTTGAGTTTAAACATGAGCAATGAGTAATATTTAATCTAATAACTACCTACTAACATTTTTCATTAAAAAATTATAATATGGATTCATTGTCGATCAATATAATCATTATACATAAAAAATATTTATTTTAAACATAACTTTTTTTCAAGTCTCACATATAAGTGATTGTGGTTAAGCATTTTGTACTCACAATTTAACAATTACTCTCTTTTTAAGAAACTTTTTAATTAACAAATATCTAAAAAAAAATTATAAAAACAAAACGATGTTCATTCATTCAAATTGAGAGTACATCAGATACAATAACATGTTCAACATCGCTAAAAACGTAAAGAGTGAATCTGTGAACAAACTCACAGCACCCAAGTTAATAGCATACAACGGCAAAATGCCTACGAATATTATGATAAATTCTAAGTCACCAAAATACACATGCTTCCAGATCTGCAACGTTGACGCTCAAATTATTGATTGAAGTTGATCTTTCAATAGGAATGAAACGAACACCGCAACAAGATGACGAAATCAAACGCTGCATAAGACGATGAACAACACAACGTCACACTCAGACAACAAAATCACAAAATGAAAAACTTGATTAGTGTGAAAATCACTTATTTAAATTGAAAGAAAGGGGGAAAAGATGCAGATGGGTGATTCTAGGTCAAAAAATGATCTAAACCCACCACTCCTTGATGAATGAAGGAGAAAGAAAACATAAAGAGAATATGATTTTCTCTCACTAAAAAACTAAAGTCGACCGTTATTTTTTTAAAAGATGAAAGTTATCTAAAAAGTTATATATAATAGATAATTGTATAAAACTTTTTGACATTATCATTAAACTTTAAAAAGATTATAATGACTTTTTTGGTATTACAAAGTAACGAAATAAAATAAAATGAAAACGAAAAATAAAAATTAAATTACAAACATATTTATTATAATAAGAGATTTCACATCAAAGGGAGGGACAATCTCAGTAATTCTAAGTTAACTTAGTGGTGTCCTATCTCTTTACATTTTTTAATTTATAGTATTGTACATTAATTTAAATGATCCTTCTATTTATTTATTCAACAAATAAAAAAGTTATAGAAGTTAGATAAGTAGAACAAATAAAGTGTATTATTTTTCCTTTTAATTTTTGTCGCATATATTTTCTTACTCTTTCAATGTAAAAACAGCCAAATCCCATTTATTCTTTTTTGTCTCTACTTACCTATTGCATATACAAAACAATGAAAGATTGAAGATAAGCTCAAAAATGAATAAACAATACAATTAATATACACTTATCACTAAGATGAACCATATGTCATGACTAATAATGATGCATTATTCCAACCATTCTCATTGATGAAAATTGAAAGTGGGATTATAGCATGGGTCCCACTTGATTAAGCAAGGTAATTTTCTCTTGTTATTTGTTGTAGAAGTGCTATTTGTGCAAAAAAAAAGCTATAGAAGAGGAGAGAGGGAGACCAAAAATCTTATCATCTCTCAAATCTCCACTTCCACAACCTCACACTTATCCTTCCATTGACCCCTTTATCTTTTCACAAACCATAATTAAAATCACAATCTGTGAAAAAAACTACAAAAATTAAATATTATAAAATAATTAAAAAGGGAGAAAAAAGATATGGCACTTTCATTCTTGGTCCCACCCACGTGTCAACCCTTCTATGATTTGGAATCCCACGTGTCAGCCTCTCAACGGCCTGAATTCTAGTTAACGTCATCATCAGGTACCCACTTCCTCCCCATGCACCCTCATCCACGTCACTGTTCCCATACTGAAAAGACAATTATACCCCTAATATTACAACACGTTGCATGTCTACACAACCTTAACATGAACATTCATGTATGTGATTTTTCCTCATTCCCTTGCCGTACCAATATAAAACACAAGCTTCACTCTTTGTGGGGTAACAAAAACTACAAACCCAACTTTCTTTCGTTGTTGTTACTATCATAGTATGTCCTTCTTCTTCTTTGAAAAAAACCATAGCCATAACCATTCAAAAAAATCTCAGTAAAAAAACCAAAAAAAAAAAAATACCTCTTCAACCATGGAAAGTACCGATTCATCGACCGGTTCGCAACAACCGAATCTCCCTCCTGGATTCCGATTTCACCCTACAGATGAAGAGCTTGTTGTTCATTACCTCAAGAAAAAAGCAGCTTCAGCTCCTTTACCAGTAGCCATCATAGCTGAAGTTGATCTCTACAAATTTGATCCATGGGAGCTACCAGGTACTTCCAAAGATTAAATATTTTCAAACTTTACGTTCAAATTCAAAATGGTTTTCTTTTGTTTTGTAATTTTTCTTCTGTCTATCTATCTATTCTGAGAAAAGTCTTCTACTCAGATGATACATGTTAGGAATTTCACATATTCGTTTTCTATCATTTTTTACTAGTTTTTTTATTTTATTGATTTGATTATTTTTGTTTTTTATTGTGATTATAAGTTTTTTTTTTGGGTACCCTTTTGGTTTTTTGTAGCTAAGGCAACGTTTGGAGAGCAAGAGTGGTATTTCTTTAGTCCAAGGGACAGGAAGTATCCGAATGGAGCTAGGCCAAACAGGGCTGCAACTTCTGGTTATTGGAAGGCAACTGGTACTGATAAGCCTGTTTTAACTTCTGGTGGGACACAAAAAGTTGGTGTGAAGAAAGCTTTGGTTTTCTATGGTGGGAAACCACCAAGAGGTATCAAAACCAATTGGATCATGCATGAGTATAGGCTTGCTGATAATAAGCCTAATAATAGGCCTCCTGGTTGTGACTTGGGTAACAAGAAAAACTCTCTAAGGGTAAGCTCAACTAATCCAAATTCTTTTTCATCACACATAGTTAAATCAGCGACGAAAAATTACAAACGTACAAAAAGTGAAATTTCATTTATTTTTTGTTTTTAATTTTTCGTTGCTGATTCAACTTTTTTTAGTCTAACTTTTGGTGTGTGTATTTGTAGCTTGATGATTGGGTGCTGTGCCGGATCTACAAGAAAAGCAACACACATAGGTCACCAGTGGAACATGATAGGGAAGATTCAATGGATGATATGATTGGAGGAGTACCACCATCAATCAACGTGGGCCAAATGAGTGCTGCTTCAAGGTTTCATAATTTTTCAAGGTTGTCCTCAAATAGCTACAACAATGCATTGTTGGAAAATGACCAAAATTTATTAGAAGGAATGATGATGAATAACAATAACAATTTAGGAGGTTCAAATTCAAAGGCAGAACTATCTTTTGTACCAACTATGACAACATCTTCAAATGCTCATTCACCTTCCAAAAGAACACTCTCTTCTCTTTATAATTGGAATGATGAAGATGTTGCAGCTCAAGTTGGTACTTCATCATCTAACAAAAGGTTTAGTTTGGAAAATGTTGTGAGGAATGATCAAGAGAATGGAACTGTTGCTACTTCTTTTGCTTCTCTTCTTAATAATATCCCTCAAACATCTTCATTGCATCAACCACAAACAATGTTGGGATCAATACCATATCAAATTCAAGGGATGAATTGGTATGGTTAATCACTAAACTTAGGTGAATCAATCAAGATTTAGTGGTACCATAACCTTACACTAAACTCTCTCGAATATCGTGCCGACTAGATTGTAAAGAAGGGTATTGAGATTTTGGTTGTTAATTAGGAATTTGGAAGCAAGTTAGAGTTTTAATCAATTAGCTAGATGGTCTCAAACTTGATCTTCAGCCATTGGAAGCAGTTGCAGCATGCAGGTGAGGCCATGGATATTTTTAGTTAAAATTTAATATATAGCTTTATACATATATAGATATAGATATATTTGCTTTTTTTTTTTATTAGTATAAAAATAAAAAAAATGTTGGTAGCTCTTTCATGTAAAAATTGATTAAGGGAGGGAAAAAGATTCAGAGAGAGAGAATTAGTAGTTATATTTTATATGTTTTATTATATATACATTGATTTAGGATACATTTGTATATATAGATCATATACTTGTAGAACAAGATCTACTGAATGATGCAAGAAGTAATTAAATTGCAAATGGTGACTATGGTTTGTAGTCAATGTATTTGTATATATTGATTTGTTCTTCACTGATTTTAATTACAAGTTAAATAACTATGTCTAACAGAATTTTATATTGTTAATGTGTAATGTTATATAGAATCAGTTCTTTGTCACATCTCTGCATGTAATCTATAGCAAGAAGGTTATTAGTCTTAGTCATGTCTTATCCTTTTTCTCAGAATCATTCCTATTGAATCTAATAAATTAGTTGGTACATGTGTATCAATTAATAAACACATATAAAGTATACAATATTAAATTTGTTTGTTATGAGATAATTTTCATCTCTCCATATGAGTTGTAAGAAAAGAAGATCTACATGAGCTATATGTAACAAACTTTTCTGATTTTGATACACCAATAATCCACTTTTACAATATTCATAAATTGAATAATATTTATAAAGGTATACTTCACTATTTTTAAGTTTGATAAAATATATATTTTGTCAAAAAGAAGTTTGCTTTAATATATGGTGAAAATACTATCTTATATATATAGGAGCTATGATCTTAATTAGTGAAATTGGATGTTGATGCACTAGCTGCCCATGAAATTAATCAAGGATTTATGGTTTATGATAATGTTATTAAAGATTTATGGCTATTGATGCCATGATTATCATGAGCTAGCTAGTTTTTCTTGCTATCAATTTTTGTTTCCCAATTTTCTACCTTCTAAAAATGACATTGGCTCGTACAGCACCAAATCTCATGATAACTTACCCTAATTTATATTTTTTTCACAACTATATACAATACATTTAAATTCACGCATATACTTCATTTTTGCCTCATCTCCAGAAAATTTTGACACTTTCATCCCACCTAATCATAATCAATTTCTCATGAGCAATTCAAATTTTTCTATATGACATATATGTTGTCAGTAAATAAATTTTGAGAATCTTGAACAACAACTGGATAGTCCTAGAAAGAGAATAATTAAAACTTTCAACTTCAATTACTATCGATCCTACAAGATAATGATTATAACATAATAGGACCACTCAAGAAGAGGTCATAATCATAGGCCACAGGTCAAACAGTTACAAGGAAATGGATTTGCTGCAGTTAAAACTGTTTTTTTTTCTAAGTAAAGTCTAGCCTAAAAAAAAAAATCATACAATCAGAAAGTGAATCTATGTAAATCTTGACCATCTATCATATAGCTTGTTTGGTTATGCGGCAGATCAAGTAAAATCACGTTAAAAATTCACATCAAAGCAAAAGCTCACATTTGTAGCTTCATAGTTTCCGCGTTGAAATTGCATTGGAACGTGGTATTTGTGTCCCAAAAGTTGATTCAAACGCTCACATAATACTATGTTCGTTAATGTTAATTGGCAAATTTACATTACGAATCGTCTGATACATCATGTGTGACTGGGGTGAAATTCAACATTCATCTAAACATGCACTTAATTTATTTTCAAGCATTGAGATTCAAGCTACTAATTAACAGACAATTTCACATCAGCAAATCAATCATGTTTTTGGATACATACATCTCTATCTTGACAGATACCCAGATAGCTGGAATAATATTTTTTTATTTTTTTTCAAACTTGCTCATCAATACAGAAGTAAGCTGCTGGACATGATAATTGAGCACATGACTCATGAGGAAGAAAATTATATACTCAAGGAGAGTTTGGTCATAAAATATATTAATAGTTAAGTTGAATATATAGATAAAATATTCTTTTGACCTTTATACTTTATAGTTTTGTGCCCACACTGGCTTTGATTTAATCAGAAAAGAGTATACAGATTTTTTTAGCATGGATGTCATTTTCTTTATTTCGTGGGACTGATAAGACGTGTGTGTATATATATATTGCAACGTCGTTGGCGAAACATTAAAATCATTTATATTTTAGCCTCGATTGCGGTTTGCAATTTTACAATTGCAATCGAAGATGAAATATAAATAATTTTAATGTTTCTGCAACGGTGTTGCAACTACAATTTCGATGGTCTCATTTTATTTTACATTTATTCATAATATAAAGGTTTGCAGTATAATCGCAACAAGTTTTATAACAACAACACATTTTATAACGATGTACATAAGTATATTCGAGCACTAAGAGGGTCACGCAAATAGACAACAAAAATCGACCTCACTAGCAGCTAGCTTTCTTTGTGGCTTGAGACTAAGGAAGAAAAGGGACCATTTCTTACTACCATCTAGAGGAACCATTATCCTAATAACCACACAAAAATTAATACCCTTTTTAATTACATTTCCATTCCGAGGAAAGAATACAAATCAACTTTATTAAATTTAGCATCATTTGTGCTTCGTTTTGGAATAGATATCATATATGGATCGATGAATTGCACTATTATTGCTATTGGTATCTTCTTGTGCATCACGCGTTCACACGGCTAAATGTTTAAACTTGTTGGGGAGTTCCGACTTCCGCCATCCGTGTAGCGTTGGGAGCAACAATGAATTAATGTTAGAGGATCATAAAAATAAAAAAAAAGGGACGATGAACCATCAAAAAATTTAAGGCATTATGTATATGAGTGATTAGTCTTATTAGTTCAACATTTCTTTTCACTTAATATCGATGAGGGACCATCTGCTCACACTTTTTTTTAAAGTACTATCCACTCACACTTGAATCCAACAATCTCTCCATCAAATATGAGTCTCCCATATCCTATATTTGATCGAAATCCTATATTTGATCCAAATACTAAAATTTCACTCCCGCTCTCCCACCAAATTGAATATGAACTCTTAAAGTGTAATTATGTTGAACCAAAAAATAAAAATAAAGAGTGTGATATGTGTGTGTGTGTATATAAACTAAAGGAGAGTGGGAGGAAAAATAACTATAGCCTATTTACACCTAGCTACTTTAGTTAATTAAAAAGTGATTTTCTTCTAAATGAGAATAAACCCTTACTATTAGATAATTAGTGCTATCACTTTCTCCTCTAAAAAAATTCCAATGATTTTTTTTAGACCATTTCAAAATATGGTTGGCATCTGACTCTGAACAGTGAGAGAGTCGTCACCTTAAAGAAGTTATCAGAGTTAGAATTCTAACACTTATGCATGCAAAAAGAAAACCTTATTTGAAAGAAAAATTGATTGCAAGATTAAAAAAAAAAAAACTAGTTAATATGATATTATTTGAATGATTAAATAATTAATTAAAAAATGTATGACCCTATAAATTAATCAAAATACTATAACTTTTTAAAAATGAAAATAGTCAAATTAATTACGACTCCATATTAATTTCAAGTTACATCAAATTAATTAAATGTCATTTTCTTCTTCTATTTTTAAGAAACTAAATAAAATTGTCAAAAAATTAATTGTACGTGGTGATAAATTCAAGGATTCACGCAACATTAATATACACATAAGACATATATAATATTGTCTTTATCATATAAATAAATTATATACCAATATTTAACTGTAAAACAAAAGAAAAGTGGAGAAAAAGTTTTGAGTGGTGGAGTGGTTTTGATAATGAGGAAAAAAATCCATACAATTTTTGACTTGTTGCATTTAAGTTGATATAGAACATATAGTGGCATCAAACGGTGTATTCCTTTTCAATCTTCATGGATGGAACTTGCTAAAGAAAAGAATATTGGAAATGTCTTCAATATCTTGATTGATGACTTAGAAGCTAGCCAACAAAAAAACCTATGCAAAGATGACAATATATGGATAATAAAAATAAAAGTAGTCAATTAGCATAAAGTCAAAATTGGCACTGTGTCCCCACCACCATAGCATGTAGGTTATAAGTCCCCTACTCCTTATAAAAACACTGTTTATGTTAGGCTTCACCTGCCTTTGGTAACATGTACCCTTGCATCAATGGAATGAAAAGGAAGAAAAAAATAAATTAACTAGAAAGTATAATAATCACAATCCACTTTGGGGAATGTATAATAGAGTGTGTCAATCATTGAATTTGTACTGTGCCGTCCAATTATTTGCAAAAAGATAGTAAACAAATATATTATAAAAGAAATGGATAAAACAAGCTGCAGCCAGCATGTCCTCAAATGAAAATGGATTTGATTCAATAATTTTGGTTTTTGATGAGCATTTGATCAGCTAACTATAGTGGCTGCACACCTCATTGTAGTTGAACATCTCACAATCAAGTGAGTCGATTAGGAAAGATAACTCGATTTGGCGTGAAATCTTTAAACGACTCTCTTGTTTGTGTGGAAGGTTATGGTGATGTTGAAAACTTCTAACACTTATTTTTTTATTGCGGGTTTCTTGAGAGTATTTGGTATTTGGTGTGAAATTCTAAATAATTGGTTAGATATTTCTAACACTCATAACAAATAATGCTTCTTATCATGTCAATCAATTTTGTGAATTTTGTTCGAATCTTTAGCTTTCAAAAGAGAGGTTGCATGTTATTTGTTTTGTTTATGTTTGGCTATTGTAGGGGGAAAGGAATAATTGTTTGTTTGGGTGAATGGAATATACCATGGTACATGTTAATAAGGTTAAATTACATGCATACGTAGTGGTGATTCAAAGTAAATATTAAATTTTGGTTTTAAACTCAAATAGTGCACTAATCTTTTAAAGTGTGGTTAATTTCAATCATTATTTATATTTTGATTTCGGGTGTTTTTAGTTTTATATTTTGATGTGGGATTTTGTTTTTGGTAAGAGTGGTCTTTCATTTACTTTAGTTGTTCGGGTTTAATTACGGTGAATGGAATTTTGGTGATAATTGTGCATTTGGGGGACAAAAACAGAACGTTTATTAATTACGGACCAGAATGAAACTCTAAAATTTGCCAAAAAAATCTGGCATTTCCTCTATTTTAATCAGGTTTTTATGTGGGGTTTTGTTTTTGGTAAGGGTGGTCTTTCATTTACTTTAATTGTTCAGGTTTTCCTTTGTTTCTTGTTTGATTGTAATTTTGTTTTTTTTTTTTCTTCATATTTTTGGCACATCTTTTGCCTAGATAATATGTTGGTTATATTTTTTATTTTTTATGGTTAGATAGTGTGTTAATATTATTTTGGTTTTTTGAAAACAAAAAAAAAATGAGTCAGATTTATTGAATGATAATGAGAAGAGTACAATGAGCACTAAATCCACTTCAACGAAGGAAGGTATAAGGGGTATTTGATCCACACAAAAAACTACAAAAAAATTAAGGAACCTAGCTAGTAATTCAGAGAAGAAGATTAGTAAACCACTCATAAAACATACAAAATCCCTCTTTCTTTTTAGAAAAAAAGCATTTCCAAGATATGTATGCAATAGCTTCAAGGAGAATAAGACTCTTTCAATGATTTTTCTTTCAAGTAGATGTCGTGAATAATCAAGGAGAGTAAGAAGATTGTCTGGAAAAATTGTAACCATTTCGATCCAATTGAAAATATTATACCAAACCGAACTTAACTACATTTGCAAAATAAATTATTATCCAACTCAATAAATCCCAGGCACCAAATACACTGAGAGACCACCCCTTCACTCAACACTCCCCCTTATAGAGAGATTCCCACGACTAGAAACATTTGATGGTGTATAGTTAGCCCACACATGTGTAATATTATAAACCAAATGCTTATTAAACCTAAAATATTTTGGTCCCAAATCAAAAGAAGATTAATTTATGTTGTTAAACTGCTACAAATACTTGCAAAACAAAATTCGTGAGAAAGTCTGAGACACGCTGATCACGTTGTCCTCAAGGATTTTCCGCGTATAATACGCTAACCACCCAGGATTTAACAGACTCTTCTTGATGGTAATCAAGGATACAGAACTAGCAAGAATATAATTTAATCAGGAAGATGTGACCCAAGATATGTATTAGCTTGATGAAAATTGATTTTGTATTGGTTATGTATATGTCTAAAAGCATGAAAGTGAGGATAAATTTTTTTCTATGGAAAACACGTGAGGGAGAATTCTAATTGTTTTGTTTCAATAATGATCAGCACAAAATGTAGTAGTCAATAAGCTTTTCTATATATGCATTATATCTATGTCATCCGTTGCACCAATTAAGATCAATCCGTTGCAATTTAATTCCATTCAGTTACAAATTAAAACCATTTTACAAAACTGATGGAATGGAATAATATAGGCATATAGACGTTTGCAATTAACTCACTCATTGACCAAGTAAGACATAATTAATTTGTGGACATATCAATATGAAACAAAGTATGAAAATTATAACTTTTGAAATATAACAAATAGTATAAAAATACAACAATCCCCCACATATTTCAAAAGTTCAAAAATTAGTTTAGAAAACACTTTTTGGGTTTACATCTTGGATGTAATGCATCAAACTAGTGTAGCAAGCAATATGAACCAGTGCTAGAATGATAGTACTTAACACACAGTGAAATTGGTGTAGCAAGCTATATGAACCAAAGACACTTATGTATGTTAGCGGTCTACCAGTCGCATCACACCCCGACAATTCTTTCCGTTAACGCGATGGTGCGCTAATAGGTCGTGCGCGTGCCTGGTTATTTCATGAGTGCTCCAGAGATTTCGCCAAGATCTCATACAAGCGGCCCCACTTGACACTCACATAGGTGATTTCATCAAGTGTATGCTGCAAATCATACATCATCCATAAGGGATAAGAAATTCATTAAAAGCTTCAAATGGTTATCCTCTCAATAATGCAGTGTCTAGCACTTCTCACTCACACCATAGAAAAGGGACGAAAACAAAAATTAATTATCTAATTTTTGGTGCTAGCAGAACTAATAAGTGACTTGTTCTTACCCATGTGAACCTTATTCATGGGATCCCCAATCACAAAGGTTGGGTTACCATCACTTATTAATTTCGAGTGGCTTTAAGTCTCATTCCCCTCAATGTGTCACAAATTATTTTCCTCCTAGGGGTTTTGTCAAAGGGTCAGCTAAGTTCACTTCTAACCTCACATAATCGACCGATATTGTTCCATCTTTTAACAGTTGTTTTACCACATTATGTCTCAATTTAATATGTTTATTCTTACCATTGAACGATTTGTTCTTTGCCACGGCTATTGCCGATTTACAATCACAATGCATTGACACTGATGGAGTTGATTTTATTCCGAAAGGAATATTATCTAAGAGATTTCTTAACCATTCAGCCTCACTACCAGCCAATTCTAGAGCTATGAACTCTGATTCTATAGTTGATCTAGCAATTATGGATTGTTTGGATGATCTCCACACAACTGCACCTCCACCAAGTGTAAATACATAACCACTAGTAGATTTTGTCTCATCTGAATCAGAGATCCACTTAGCATCACTGTATCCTTCTAACACAGCGGAGAATCCACTATACTCAATACCATAATTCATGGTACCTCTTAAATATTTCATTGCTCTAGCAAGTGCCTCCCAGCGATCCTGATTAGGATTATGTGTATATCTACTCAATCTACCTACTGCATATGCAATATCAGGACGAGAAAAATTCATCGAATGCAGTAAGCTCCCAATAATTTGGGCATATTGAGTTTGATCAACAGGATCACCTTTATTTTTCTTTAAATGAGAGTTAGAATCATAAGGGGTACTCACTGACTTAGAGTCATAATGACCAAACTTTCTTAGAAGTTTCTCAACATAATGTTCTTGAGATAATATTATACTATCATCCTTCCTTATGATTTTAACTCCCAAAATTACACTTGCTTCACCCATGTCTTTCATATCAAATTTAGAAGCAAGAAAAGACTTGGTTCTAATCACAATATCAATACAAGTACCAAAAATGAGCATGTCATCAACATATAAACTTATAATCACACATTCATTGTTCACACATTTAGTGTAAACACATTTATCAACTTCAATTGATGAAAATCCATCACTGATCAAAACTTGATTAAACTTTTCATGCCATTGTTTTGGTGCTTGTTTCAAACCATATAATGATTTATGAAGCTTACAAACTTTATATTCTTGACCAGAAACTACACATCCTTCGGGTTGTGACATATAAATTTCTTCCTCTAAATCACCATTCAAAAATGTTGTGTTTACATCCATTTGATGAATAACAAGTTTATGAATAGAAGCAAGAGCTATTAAAACACGGATCGATGAAATTTTGGTCACAGGAGCAAACGTATCAAAATAATCAATATTTTGTTTTTGAGAAAATCCTTTTGCTACTAATCTAGCTTTGTATTTTTCAATAGAATCATCAGGAAAATATTTTTTCTTAAAAATCCATTTGCAACCAATTGGTTTTGCTCCTTTAGGTAAATCAACTAAAATCCATGTATGATTTTTAGAAATTGAATCCATTTCAATTTTAATAGCTTCTTTCCAAAATTTTGCTTCAGAGGAAGAAATTGCTTCATAAAAAGTTTGAGGTTCATTTTCAACAAGATATGTATTAAAATCACTTCCAAAGGATGTCCCTTTTCTTTGGCTTTTACTTCTTCTTAAATCGTCATATGAGTTTACATCTTCTTTATTTAAAGAAGGTTTATCACTAACACTTTCAACTTTCAAAGGAAAAACATTTTCCAAAAATTCCACATTTTTAATTTCAGCAATAGTGTTACAAGAAAGTACATCACTTTTGAGAACAAGAAATCTATATGCAGCACTATGTTCAGTATAACAAATAAATAAACAATTAGAGGTTTTAGAACCTATTTTCCTTTTCTTAGGATCAGGTAACATAACTTTGGCTAAACACCCCCACACTTTTAAATATTTAAGACTCAGATTATAACCTTTCCACAATTCATAGGGTGTTTTTCTGGTAAATCTATGTGGAATTATATTTTGTAAAAAACATGCAGTTAAGAAAGCTTCACCCCAAAGGTTGTCTGGTGCAAAAAAACTAACAAGCATAGCATTCATCATTTCTTTTAAAGTTTTCCTTTCTGCCACTCCATTTGATTCAGGAGAATAAGGGGGAGTTACTTCATGAATTATACCTTCTTTTTCACAAAAATCATTCAAAGAAATATACTCTCCACCTCTATCAGATCTAACCCTTTTGATTTTTCTACTCAATTGATTTTCTACTTCAACTTTGTATAAAAGAAACTTATCAAACGCTTCATCTTTATGTTTCAATAAATAAACTTTGGTGTATCCAGAAAAATCATCTATGAAAGTTATATAATATTTATTACCTCCTCTAGACATAGTTTGCTTTAAATCTCCTAAATCAATATGAATTAAACTAAGAAGATCAGATTCACGTTTCACAGACATACATTTCTTTTTAGTCAATTTTGATTCTAAACAAATATGATATTTACCAGATTGCTTATCATTTAAATTAATCATGCCAAGACCTTGCAATTTATTAACATAAGAAGAATTCACATGTCCTAATCTAGCATGCCATAAATCATATGAATCAATCAAGTAAGCAAAAGAAGAAGCTTTATAATTCACAATTTCAGAAATATTAAGTACAAAGAGTCCTTGAACAAAATAGCCTTTTCCCACGAATTTATTTTTCTTTGTCATTACAATCTTGTCAGATTCAAATGGCACATTAACCCCATTCTTTACCAACAAGGGCACTGAAATTAAATTTTTACTTATACTAGGTACATGAAGTACGTTAGTGAGAGCCAAGGTCTTTCTCGATGTGAGTTTTAAAAGAACTTTTCCTTTTCTTGAAACTATTGCAGTTTTTGAATCATTGAGATAAACAATTTTTTCATCATCCTCTGCAATAGTGTAAGAGGTGAAAGCATCTCTGCTTACATAGATATGCCTAGTAGTTCCAAAGTCTACAACTCATTTACTCACATTGGTCACAATTTTGACATGAAAAATGACCGCAACAATTATATCATCTCCTTTAGCTTCAACCAAATTGTATTTAGCTTTTGGAGGATAGTCATTTCTCATTTCAAGACTTGACTTTCCACTAACGCAAGACATACCACTTCTTTTAAAATTGGGATTAACAACATCATGGAGAAAAAAATCTATTTTATGGTTATTGTGATCAGACTCTTTGTTATCATACCTTTTCATTGCAGCTTTATTTTGCACCATATTTTTCCGAGCAGCCATGAAAGATGTAAATATCCTTGAGATTGTTGTCAAACTGCTACAAATACTTGCAAAACAAAATTCGTGAGAAAGTCTGAGACACGCTGATTGCGTTATCCTCAAGGATTTTCCACGTATAATACGCTAACCACCCAGGATTTAACAGACTCTTCTTGATGGTAATCAAGGATACAGAACTAGCAAGAATATAATTTAATCAGGAAGATGTAACCCAAGATGTGTATTAGCTTGATGAAAATTGATTTTGTATTGGTTATGTATATGTCTAAAAGCATGAAAGTGTGGATAAATTTTTTTCTATGGAAAACACGTGAGGGAGAATTCTAATTGTTTTGTTTCAATAATGATCAGCACAGAAAGTAGTAGTCAATAAGCTTTTCTATATATGCCTTATATCTATGTCATCCCTTGCACTAATTAAGATCAATCTGTTGCAATTTAATTCCATTCAGTTACAAATTAAAACCATTTTACAAAACTGATGGAATGGAATAATATAGGCATATAGACGTTTGCAATTAACTCACTCATTGACCAAGTAAGACATAATTAATTTG
>Ga0315914_1004286_pt1 | contig 21366 bp, 12 predicted proteins | sample MpolenodulesMG_FD_203920 | JGI IMG/M metagenome (GOLD analysis project Ga0315914, IMG submission 203920) | Medicago polymorpha root nodule microbial communities from Los Angeles, California, United States - elongated nodules | ecosystem: Host-associated > Plants > Roots > Nodule | place: USA...
CCATGAGAATAGGCGTGGTTGCTAGAGGAACACACTCACTGCACTTCGAAAGAAGCTTTGATACGCTTAAGAGAAACTTGTCTTTAGAAAGTAGGTCGAATATAAAGTTTAGGTTTAGGGTTTGTTTTGTGAAGGATTTGTCATCTAGATGAACCAATAATCCCAAGGCGCTTTTATTTTTATTATTTTCTTTTAATTAAAAATCCAAACTTTATAACTCAAAACTCTTTTCTAATCATTGTTGAAAGTTAATTGAATTCATAACTCCATGTCGGAACAATACTCTTTTTACTACTTCGGTAGAACCGTGCACTTGCGGTTTTACTCATCAACAACTAAGCATTCATACCGTTATAGCTTTTAGGAAAATCCATTTCAACAAACAAATAAAATAACTAACATTGTTAACGAAACAAAATGGAATTCATCTTAAATGCTTGTTAACTAACATTTCAATAAGTCTGTTTGGTTCCACCGTGATAAAAATTGATTTTGAATGAAATAATTATGCGAAAATGATTATGGTTAAAATTGAGTTTTCTTTTTCTATTATGCCTGAATTAAATCTAAAGTTATATACATTTGAATGTACACTTAAGATGATTTTTAAGGCAAACTAGGAGTAAAACAATAAATTCAAATTAAAAATCAATTGTAAAAGTAAAAGCTTCAAAATCTAACTTTCTTTTAACATAAAAGAGTGTGCAAAGACAAAAAATTTCAAGACATTACAACTATGTTCACACCCCTTGGCCACCATCTATCAACTTGAATATTCTAGAGATATTATGAAGATAAAGAGCAAGATAGAAAGACACTTTGCGATAGACCAAAACTCAAGTCAGAATAACGAAGAGAACTAACATTCACATCAAAAAGACCTTGTGAGGAAAATTCATATGGATAAACCATGCCAAGAGAACAAGAGTACGGACAGCATAAACAACAAGGAAGAAAACCCTTCACAAGGATCAACATAAAAAAAGTCTAAATTTAGAAAAGTCTAATCTATTACGATCCAAAAAAATATTATATACGGTAGATATTATATGTTCTATAGCATTACAGTGTACCAAAAAAATATGTGCCTTATATACCGTATACTATTTATCATAAATAATATATATGCAGAAGAGGGAAAATTTAGTTTTAGATTTATACAATCCTACAAAATCGACTTATTTTTTTTAGATAAGTATAAAACGGGCTTGTAAACACACACACACATTATATGAAATGATATAGGATAAATATATTTTTAATCCCTTAAAAATATGTGTTTTGTTTTTAGTTTCTATAAAAAAATTATTGATTTTTAGTCCTTATCTCTTACAAAAACAGATGTTTTAAGTCTATACCTTTTATAAAAATGTGTGTTTGTAGTTCTTCTGCGGAGACAAAAAGAACTCATTTTTATAAAAGATATGAACTAAAAATGATAAAAAAATTATAATGTCGAGTGACCTTGAAAGATCCATATTTTTTTTCCTATATAGGTTTTTTTTTATTAAAAGTAGTTCTAATTTGAGGCACGTCAGTCACTAAATGTAAACACCTCTTTCAATCGGGTTTTGAATATTGGTTCTAAAAAATACTTGTAATTTATTTTATGTAAAATAATTATTAGATCCGTCTGCGATGAGAATGTTTCCCACTTATAAATACTTGTCATATATGTTGGGTAATATATATAGTGAGAATGAGAATATCCGTTTGTTATAGATTCTAAAAAAATAGATTTTCGTTTGTTTTTTTAAAAATTGATTTTTTAGAAATTTATTCAAAAATAGTATAAGTTATTTCAAATTCATTTGTTATAAGTTAAAAAAGATATTTTTGACATTCAATAACCTAAATATTTATTGTTCGAGATTTTACATAGTAAAAATCACATATTTTTTCAAAATGATATATTTCAAAAATGATTTTTATGAAAAGCTATTTGAAATAGTTTTTTTTTAGTGATTTTTTCAAAATTTTAGTATCCAAAAAAATTATAACAAAATGATGAAATATCTAGAATCACATTTTAAGATAAGCTATTCAAACTGATTTTTTATTTGAAATTTTCCTTAAAAATTTCTTTGTTAAAAAAACTTTAACAAAAATATGTTACACTACAAGAATCTATTTTAAAAAAAACTATAATAAATGCGCCCTATATGTGGCACGGTTAATTTTTTCAAAGAACAAGCTACTTTTGTCCCGCCAAATGCAAGAAAGGTGGTGCTTTTTTTTTCAAGAGGTTTTGCTTGTTTTGGAATAATACATTGATTTACAATTGATGCGGTCAAAAACAACATAAACTGACCATTGATTCAAAGATATTGTGAGAATATTACATAATATGTAGAGCCACACAAATTTCCTGAGCAGGACGATTGGAAAGTGCTGTGAAAATAATACTTTCATAAATTGCAGTGATTATTTTTTTAATGACTATTTTGCAGGGAGTCGATTGATCTCTGGTTCAATGTGGTTGAAGTACCCATAGTAATGCACAATAGGTTTGTGGAAATAAACTTAACATACATATAATTATTATTAAAAAAATAAAATTAATCAGGTTTAAAAATATTGTAAACAATAGTTTTAGCTAAAAAAACACAATACTTTGATTTCAAAATACTTGAACTCTAAATCACATGAAAACCATACTTAGACTAAACATGAGAAAAATAATAATTTTAAAACTACAGTGCTCTGTCTTTTGTTTATTTGACTAAGTATTTGATTAGTGATGCAATGGATTAAGATCGTACTTTTATATATATACCACCACCCGCACATAGTTAAATAACTTCTCCAGCAAAACGAAAAGGTTAATTAGGTCATGCATGGATACCAAATTAAAAAAAAAAAAAAACAGGAAAAGTCTATTTATATTTAGGGAAGTTGTTTAAAAGGTCTCCTAGATCTAATAAGTCTATCTATTTAAATAATTATAAAAGTAAAAATTTAAAGTAGTCTCTGACATTCGTACCTGGGGAAAAATTAGTCTCTCCGTTATAATGAATCAGTGACTAGTTTGTCTCCGACATGAAAATATCAAAGACTATTTTGAGTTTTATTTTTGTCATTGAGTAAATTGGATAGCGGAAAAATTGTGAAAAAAGAAATTGGATCTTCACTTTAAATATAAATAATGATAATAATTGTAGTTTAAATTTTATTATTTTTATTATTATCATTATATTATATTTTATAACAATATTACATTGATCTGGATGAAACTAGATTATGATCTCTCAAGCAAGATTTAGAGTTTGAACGTTGAAGGAAAAAATGTGATTACAAAGAAAGACCCCGCTAAAGATAGTCAACCATGTTCTCCCTTAACCATCAACAAAAGTTAATAAATCCTTATAATAAGATCACATGTTTATTGACTTTTGTTTAATAATTTAAACATATTAACCCAACTTCCCTTAAAAAAAAAAAACTTTATCCTATGTTAGGTTGTCTAAATAAATCAAACAACCATACGGTGTTATATCAAAAACTATATTTTTATCCAACTCATTAATCTCTAGATCTTTGTTGATAGTTTCTCTTATAGTTTTTCTAGGTCATCATCCTAAGAGATGTGTTATTTGAACAATCATTTGTGTGACAACTTTTGGAATAACCATAAATTTACAAAGAAAAATAGATGTTGACACAAAACCAAATCAATAGAGAAAGAAAGTAAAAACATAATGTGAGTATGAGAAAGAAAGTTATCACAAAAGTTGTCACAAAATGATTGTACAAATGTCATTTATTTATCCTTAATGATGACTCTCCTACATCTAATTTAGTCTCCTTACTGCATAATCCATATCTCAAACTTCATTAACATATTAACCTACATAAAAATTTATATATTTATGACATTTAAATTTTATTATTAAATATGTTATCATATCAGTTCAAACTTTTAGACATTAAAATGACATTTCAGACATTAAAAAGATCACCATCATATAAACAAATCAGAGTCAAGGATGTGCAACCCATCCATGCAAACAAAGTGTAATATTTAAGTAATAAAATCAATGGGATAAGAATCACGAGTCAGATTTCTAACATGAGTGTGAATGACCTATCAAAATTTTCTACATACAAACAATCCCAATTTTGAATTAAGAAATGAAATATGAGCAGGAGCTGTAATCGTGGAAGTGACCGCTAGGGGTTTCATACGATGCTTTGCTTGTCTCCCAAGGCATAAATAAATTCTGTCACAAGTTGATGAATACAAGAGATATGAATCATTGATAAAACATAACCATAAATTATGTTCCATGGATGACAGCATCATAATAGATTGTAGTTTGAGTCTTTGAGATGCATTTCAATTCTTCAAGAAACCCCTGCCTATTGGACCTTTGAATTTTCTATCGGACTAAATTTAGGTCTTGAAAAATTTAGTTCAACTCAACATATTTTCACTCCTAGAAATAACAAATAAATGTAAAATCATTTTAAATAGTTGATAAAAAAATTTCAATCAAATTTCCAAAACAAAAAATTAAAATAAGACACCTAACAAACTCATAATCCCATAAACTTTTTAGTAGCGGTCTATCATTTTTAATTGCCACTGAAACATAAGCTCATAGTCACAAGATTATGACTAGCACGGTCAATAAATAGATAAATAAAACTAAGATAAGTATTATTAGCATACAATAGGTAGAAAAAAAATGGTGTGACTTAATATTTCATTGTAGTATTTGTGTCGATGGATAGTTAATTAGGGATCATATAAGATTTCGTTGTGGAGTTAAGATCCTTTCCATTTTTTATCCCTTCCATTTGTTCCATTTTTTAAAATTATACCTTTTATTCTCCTAAACTAGCAAAACTTTATCATTATTTGATTACTCATCACTTTTTTGCAACAAACAACATTTTTTTTCTTTTTTAATTAATTTGCAACGTCAATGGATCCTTTTTAATATAAATAATATACTCCTCGTTGGGGAGTAAAATATTATAAATACTACTTCATTTGTCAGGTTTTTTATTGTAGTAATGTGTGTAAATTATAAAAAATAAAAAAATTGATTCAAATTATGTGTACACATGTTCATGATTTTTAAATTCTAACAAAGAGTTTAATTAGTATGATATATCAATGTACAATTACTAATATATTACACATGTTTTCAATTTTCTGTTAATATATCAATTAATGGATATGAAAGCTCATACCTTTTCATATCCATTAATTGATATGGCAACACATATTGAATACATATGTAAACTAATTGTACACGATAAAACGATAAAAGTATACTAATTAAATTCTTGTTTAGTTATATAATTTTCAATAACACCAACAATACAATAAATATAATATAAATTTTTATTTTTTTTCAATAATACTGAGAGTATAACATTTTGTTATAACTTATCTTAGAATGATACTTATACAATAGTAGTAGTATAATTTAATTTAATTTCCCACAATCAAAGACGAGTTTCTTTAACAGCGTTAACTTTTTATTCAAAGGAAAAAGTCACAAAGAAAAAGTACATTCCATTTACATAGAGACTAGTGTTAAGACAGACACGGATTGTTGTATGATTTTATTCGATTATTTTAAAAAATTAAGTTATTTGACTGGTCAAGACTCAAGAAGAATAAAATATGTTAAAGAAATTAAGCAAATGATAAAATTGGAAGAAGCAATTTTACACAAAAATTTAGTATCTTTATGTATAACAGCATAAATATTTGAATAATTTTAACTATTTAATTAAAAAGAAAATTAAAAAATTAAGTTACTCCCACCGTTCTATTTTAAGTGACTTAATTTGAAAATGAATAATGTCCATATATCATGTTTTGACTCTATTTTTTTCTACTCAATTATTAAATATATTTAATTCAAAATTGTACATTGGTATTTGCGACAAAATCAACGGTGGCATTTAAAATGGGACGGAAGGAGTATTTGATTTGATAGGTGTGATAGTATATATCTTTGGCGGTTTAGCGATGGAAAACTGTCCCGGAAAAGAAAAAGAAAAAAGACTCAAGCATAGATGAAGAAAATTATGAGTACAATTGGTTAGATAAATGTGAGTCATGGTGAGTGTGTGGGTGAGAAAGAGGAGGATGGTGGTGGTGAATGGAATCATGTCTCCAACTCTCATATATTGTGTTTATTATCGCCCTTAATTTCTCTCTAATTTTCTCTTCATGCCTCTTTGTTTGACTCTCTCTTCCCCTTTTTATATCCAACAATTCTACTGCTCCTTTAGCATTGGATACCTCTGGCTATGTGTGAGTTGTTGTTCTGAGAACATGTGAGACCGTTTTCATTGATAGTACACACAAGAAGCCAAAAACTAACCAATTGCAACGATTACAAGTTTTTTTTTTGAGAGGTCAATCTTAGATCATCTTCAATGGAAGAGTCGTAACCATTTTAAGATTTGGTAACTATTATGTATTCTATTGGGGAGAATCTTTTTCAGGGTCTTATAAAACTTGGAGTCTTACTTAAGACATCCACTCTTAAGCAGGACCCTCACTCTTTTAATATTAAAAAATTGAAATATAATGATATAAATGTATTGATAGTTAATTAATGGATCCCATTTAAAAAAAAAATTGTTAGATGCTGAGTTGGAGAGATTGAGTTCTTATTAGATACTACTATTAAAAAATTATAAATAAGTGATATTTACACATGAGACACATTTAAATATCAAAAAATAATGTCTGTGTTGTGGATCCTTTTAGCAACCTAAATTTACTTGCTTGTGACTCTCCAAAACAGAAAAGATTCTTTATTTTTGTTTTACTTTGTTGCTTTTGGATTTAACTATTTGAGAATGAACATATTTTACATTTTTTTTTAAACATCAAAATTTATTAGAAAATGAGAAAAGTACAAGGGGTACACGTCCCGTAAAAAAACAATTACCCTACTTCGAGAAATTAAATAGAGAAGAGGGTTTGAATATCGTTCGAAATACAAGCACATAACTTCTAATTTTCTAGCAATAAACTACCTCCAAGAGATGACTTTGATGGCCTCTACAATCTTTTCCGCCTCAAAATTTTTAGAAGAAAAAATAATCTATTATGAGCTTCTCAAATTTTTCAAATTATTTCATGTCAAATAAGCGTTAAGCCCTTTCGACACTTTTTTACAAAAGATTAGGATGAAAAGTAGTCAAGGAGGGAAACAACATTTATGGATAAAATCACCATTGTTTCAATCCATTTAAAAATGGAACATCAAATCCTTCCAACAAAGCTACATCTATAAAACAAACGATCTTCCACCTCTTATTTCCCCGGACACCACACACAATCCAAAAACACCCCCTCCGACAACATACCTCTTTTAGATAAATTTGAATGAGTCGGAAGTTTTCCAAGAATAATTTGTCAAGAGAAAATTTGGATTTTTTAGGAATCAAACTATCGCAAGTTATTGTGATTAAAGATAAACAAATACAGATGAGTAAAAAGAAGAAACAAGATGAATATTTATTTTTTATTTTTTATTTTTTTTCAAACTATGAGTGAAGACGTGTTCTTATGGTATTTTTGTCCCTTTAAAAATTGAAAGTCTCTGAGAAAATTTAGTGACAATGATGAAAATAAGAAAAATGCTAACATGTTCTTTAACTCAATATCAAAATTTCGGTGGTATTTAGCATGGGAATGGGGAGTTGTTTCCCACCATTGGAAAGTATTTGTTGGCCATCAGATTAAAGAGGATCACTGATCTTATTATAATCTTCACACACTATATCTTTCTCAACTTTGTCTTCAACCTCACAATCATTTCTCTCTCCTTCATAGCTCACTTACCCACCACCAGCTACCTAAATTGCAAGATCAAACCAACTATGGATATCATTTCAACTGCTTGAATCACACAAAGTGCTCTCAACATTTTATTCTCTCTTTCTATTTTTTTTTAATTCAAGTTTCAGTGACAAATGGGTCACTATTTTTCTCTAAATTGACCATTGATTTTAGTTTGTGTTCCTTAACGAAGCTCGCAGTTTGTAAATTATAGGAAAATGAATGAGTTCAATTTTAGCTTTTCGGAACAAAAGTTCAATTTTAACTTAGATCTACACAAGTTACTCCCTTCACTCTTGAGTTCTCTCTTGTTTTTTATTCAATGATATTTAATTATTGTGTGGATTGCTCAACGGGTTCAGTATGAATATGGGTTCATGTGGACTTCATGATTATTTTCTTTATATTCATCCCGGAAATAAAATAAGCCAACAGAATTATGAATTAATGAATGGAACAAGGAAATAAAACAAGTTTTTGGTGGGTTTTCTAATTGAAGAAACAAGAAGGAAGAGATACCGGTACATAAGGAAGAACAAGAAAAGAAAAAAGGAAGAGAGATTGGTACATATTATCGTAAAAAATGACAATTATTATTGAAGAGAGATTAGTGGAACATTTGGAGAAGAAAAGAACGATAACAATGAAACACTGATGCTGATGCTGATGCTGAGTTTGTTTTTTCCTTTTGGGATGTGTGAAAGGATAAATATCAATGTTTTAAAACCCGGACCGACCCGGCCGGTTGGACCGATTGGCCCGCGAACCGGAGGGTGCAGCGGTTCGGGCAGACTACAAGACCGGATATGCAATTAACCCGCTGAAACCTGGTGTGACCTGGTCGGGTCAGTGGACGGACCGCTGAACCAGTTTAGCCCACCCGACCCGTTTTTCCATTTATTTATTTATTTAATAAAAAGGCACGGCATATATAAAGACAAAAACCTAGCGACACATACTCCCAACTCAATTGCCATTTTCAACCGCCGTTCTCTACTTCCATTTCAACCCATGAAGATGATGAATATGGATATCTAGAGGTGTCAAATGGGCTGGCCTGGCCCAACCCGAGCCCGAGAGGCCCGACTACATAAATGGGCCAGCCCATTTATAACTGGGTCACAGATTCGAGGGCCCGACCCGGCCTGTGTGGGCCATGGGCCAGCCCGACCCGTTTATTTTATACTTTTAAAATTTATTCACTCTTTTTTATGTATTTTTAATCACTCACCACTATTTTTTTTGCTAAAATATGATTGGATGGGCATAAAATTGTAGATAATTTTTACATTAACATTGAATATTAATGAAACTCTAGATTATTCATTCAATTAAATCATTAATAATTTATAAACTTTAAAATTTTAAAACTTTAAGCTAAATTCATTCATTTTTCTTTATTTAAATATTTTTTTATTAATAAATTTTAAAATAGTTGATAATTTTTTTAAAAATGAAATAGTAATAATGGGTCGGCCCAAAGCTCGATGGACCAGCCCGGCTCGACCCTTTTTTTGTATGGGTCAAATGGGCTTGGGCCAAAAAATCTCGAGTGTATTTTGGGCTATTTTTTGAGGCCCCGCCTGGCCCAAAATCGTGGGATAATGGGCCAGCCGATTAACCCCGCTCATTTTTGACAGCTCTATGGCTATCAAGACTATGACAATTTGACTTCATAGGCATAAATAGTTTATTGATTAGTGAATTGTTATAACTTATTTCAGTTTCCGTGTTTTGTTCTATGTAACTTACTTGGGTTTGTAAGTCTGTTATATTTTGATTTCCAACAATGTTTAGAACATATTATGTTTTAAAGATGAAATTTGAATTAGAACTTATTATTTGTGAGGTTTTTTATACAGTAATATTGTTTAATGTATGAGCTAATTTGAATTTGAATTGGAATTAGCTTGAAGCAGTTAAGAATTAACTTGCAAACTTGCAGTTTTTAATGTACGAACTTTAAATAAAATAAAAATGACAGGATTTTTTTTTTTTATCAAAATTTCATTCATAATGTAAATTTTGGTCATAAATATTTTTATATAAACTGGGTCAATAGTCATGCGGTCTAACCAGTGACCCACTAACCCAATGTCTTGACCGGGTGGATCATCAATCCGTGTTTTAAAACATTGATGAATATGATTGCAGAAAAAATCTAGTGTGGGTGGTCTATCATAAAGCTATGCTCATCATATGATCTGATGGTTAAAAAACAACTTTTCCATGGTGGGAAACAACTAGCCTTTCTCAGGCTAAACCTCACCCATAATTTTATATTAAAAATTGTGTCAATTTATTTCTCAAAAGGATAAAAATTATATTTTTGTACCAAATTTTTTCTATTTATAAAAATCCCTAACATGTTTTTTAAGGACACATATTAAGATGATCATAATATAAAAAGAGTGTAGTCTAAATCAATTTTGCACCAACATCAAATAAGTACTCAATGAGCCTATTTGGACCTTGAGATTTTCAAACTTCGTGCAAAATAAAATGTAGGTTTATTTTGCACAAGTTCTCCCATTATCCTCTTTGAAACTGTTTCATACAATGAATAATGTAAAATTATCGTGTCTCCGTCTCATACACCACTATAGCCTATCTGGACCTGGAAATTTTACCAACTTTGATTAATCGGACCCATCTCTCATAAACTTCATACTTGTCCTTAAGAGTGATAATATAAAATCAAGGCTAAAGTGCACTTTTTTCCTCCTAAATTTTAAAAGTTGTGATTTTGACTCCTTATTTACAAAAACTACAATTTTAACCCTCTAAGATTTAGCTCTTTTGCATCTTTAGTCCTTTTAACCGAAGGTGCAAAGGGCCTAAATCTTAAGGGGCCAAAATTGTAAGGGGGTCAAAATCGCAACTTTTTGAAACTTGGGGGAAGTGCACTTTAGCCTAAAATCAAACCACTAGCATTCCCAACTAAACAACTTTATGCTCAACACAACTCTCAAAACACATACACCCTCCAGTCACTATTATAAGCAAAACTTTGTATTTTAGATTCATTTATTAAATGATGTATATGGTCTATAATAAAGACCATATACATCATTAAATGAATGAATCTAAAATACAAAGTTTTGCTTATAACAGTGACCGGAGGATGTACATGTATTTTCATGCTACTCCTGAGATTGGAACAGCAGAAAGAGGAATAAGCTTCTTCAATGTGATTCCATATTGCTCACTCATATCAAGTGTTTCAGGACTAACACCTTTAGGAAGCTCCCATTCAAAAGAATGCAACAACACAGCCAACATCAAAACAATCATTCTATTAGCAAGTGGAATACCAGGACAAATTCTCCTTCCAGCGCCAAAAGGTAGATACTCGAAATCTCTCCCTTTAAAATCAACATTCGAATTAAGAAACCTTTCTGGTTGAAACAACAACGGATCGTCCCAAAACTCGGGGTTTCTTCCGATAGACCATGCATTTATTAAAACTTGGTTTCCTTTGTGAATTGTGTAACCATTAATTTCAACATTATTTGCTGCAATATAAGGTAAGAGAAGTGGTACTGGTGGATGAAGCCTAAGGGTTTCTTTGACTATTGCTTGGATGTATGGAAGTGAAGGAATGTCTGATTCTTTGACTTGGTTGGATTTGGGAATTAGTTGAATCACTTCATTTCTTGCTTTTTTCATTATGTTTGGATTGCGGAGAAGCTCTGCCATTGCCCATTCTGTTGTTGATCCTGATGTGTCACTTCCAGCTATGAATAAATCCTGTTTAATTGTTTCAAACCAAAATAAACCACGCTTATTTAATTTTAAAGATCAACATAACAATCATGAGAATGTGCGCAAGTGGTTAATGTACAATGTACGCGGGTGATGTAAACCTCATATCACCATGTTAGAATCCTAAAAAAATCGACAAAACAAAAACTACATACATGTACCCTACCAATTAGTCTTCTTCCAAATTCTACCATATAAAAATGAAGTTGGAAACTATTACTACTAGTCTAAGTCTACTATATATAGTTGAAAATTGAAACTAACATTATTTGAAACAAGTTGAAATTAACACTCAATTGAATATATTTTTTTTGAAGAACACTCAATTGAATATTGAAATTTCAAAGCATAGTAATGGTTGTGGATGATCCACGTAAACAATTATTGGATCATGCATATCCTGACACCCTCGTTATGTTAGAAGAGCCACATAAAAATATTGCAGGGTAGATAACCAACCAGAAGAAAATATATTGTTGTCATGGTAATTTACAACTTCAACAAATTTGGTTACGATTTAATTTGTATGTTATGTGATTTTAAAATGTTTTTACACATGCTTTTAATCAGGTCTTATGATGCATATATTGTTGAAAAAATATTTTATGAACTAACATAACTAATAAAGTTATATTAGGATGAGATTTAATTGGATTCATGTGTAAAAAGAAATCATATCATCAATATATAAACAATTGATCTCATTTTATAAAATTGGATACGTGTGTAAAATCTCACATTGCTAATATATAATAATGAATTCATAGATTAATTTAACAGAAAATTAATTGATAAGTGTTGGACTTCCATAAGTATATATAAGCTTATACTCGATAATTTTTTTGAGAGAAAGCTTTTACTCAATAATCGGACTTCCAACTGTTTACAAAACATAAAATATGTTCCTTTATGTCTGAAAAAACATAAAATATCTTCATATCATTATCATCAATAGTAATTTTGATATTAAATAACTTTAATCTATGATAACCATGTCGTTTAATAAAATCATATCCATGCATCATTTGTTTCTTCTAAAAAAAAATTATCATTAGTTGTGATTATGTTAGTGGAGGAGTTCAACCTACGACCTCTTTACAACTCTTACATATATGCCTTTCCTTTAAAATATGAAGCCGTCTTTTTTCCCTATATCTTATACATTAAATCATTTGCTCAAAGTTTAACGGATATACATTATTGTTGTAAAATATTTTTACATTAACATCTGAACAAAACTCGTGCTATTACTTTAAAATTTGGTAACAACAATTTGAAAATAATTACAAAATGTTTGATTTTTTTAAGAAGCTAAGCTAACTCATCTACATAAACTTTGATTCTTATCAAAGGTCCCTCTAAAGTTAGTTCATCCTTACAGTGCATGTCTCTTTCTTTTTTTTTAATTTATTTTCCAAAAAATAAATTTGTTCAAAATGCACTATATGTATAACTGAAAACAAAACAAAATTATTTGACTTAATTACCAGAATCAATGGCTTGATGCTTTCAACAGTGAAAGCAGAGTCTTCTTCTTGTTGACAATGATCAAGCAAAACATCCAAGAAATCACCAGCAACCACAACACCATCACGCGAATTACTCTTTCTATCTTCAACACGTTTCCGAATCATACGATCAAAAATCTCATGCAATCTTACATAAGAAACCTTAACATGTCTCTTCACACCTTGCAGATCAAACATCTTCACCACTGGAAAATAATCAGAAACATTCACTTTCCCAGCATCTTCCATTATCCTCCATACAAGCTCCTTAAACTCACCAGCACTCTCGAACTCCGAATCAACAAGGTCCTCTGAGAACACCGTGTTGGAAACCAAGTTCAACATGGTGGCGAAAGCAAGTTCACCTATGTCAACGGTTGTTTTCTCTGCTGCTTTTTTGTGAAGGTGTTGGACTAGTTGCTCAACTTTCCGGTGACGGAGATGTTGGAGAAGGTCGAGGCGGTGGGTGGTGAATATTTGTGTGGTGCAGATACGTCTACGGTTGCGCCACCGTGAGTCGGCATGGGACCATGCTAGTGTGTCGTTGACGTTGGGTTGAGCGGCGACTGATTCAGGGATAGGGCGGTTGGCGAAGGATTGGTCATTTTTTTGGAGGATTTCTTGGGCGGTTGTAGGGGAGGAAGCGACGGTGACGGTGACGGAGCCGAAGCGTAGGGACATGATTGGGCCATAGGTTTTGGCGAGGGAAGAGAGGGTGCAGTGGGGTTTTGAGCCGAGTTGGTGGAGGTTTCCGATTATGGGAAGACCGGTTGGACCGGGTGGTTTATTCTTTTGTTGGTTTAGGAAGAACCGGATTATGATAAGGGATAGGGTGGTGAATAGTAGTAAGATGTGAACTTCCATCATTGATTAATGATCTAGTATGAAATTGTCGGGAACTTCAATGAAAAATATATAAGGTTGTGTTGTCTGTTGTGGACTTTTCGGTTTAGCTACGTTTCCCCTCATGGACATGTCAATTTAACTGATTGCCACATGTTAGCAAATAGTCAAATTTTCGAATCTAATTTTTCAATTATAGTTGAAAATTATGTTTTTCTAGGTTGCTTCCACATAAAGAGAGGTATATATAGGTGAAGCAGCCATCAACCGGATGACAAGTTCTAGAAGTAACTAATATGTGTCCAAATTGTAATTTGCAATTTTGAAACCAAATTTCTGTCCAAATAATTCGGAGGAGTACTGCATAAATTTGGAATGAGTATAAACATACAACTAAACAATTTACTACCGTAATTGTATAAAGAAAAACAATTTACTACTATAAGACTCCTAAAAACATAGATTTAATGTGATACAAGGTCAGAGTTCAGTTGATACTCCGTGTGCGGTGGTGCACCTTCTAGTACTCCAACGCTCAAGTTTTAGAAGAGTCTAGAGTTTAATAGAATTGAGAATATATCTTTCACCGAAGGCTGGAGACTTTTTATAGGTGACGTGTACATAACGATGGGCTCTTTGAGGGTTATTCTATTGCTATGATCCTGGTATGACTAGTGGATCACCGTCTGATTAGTATTAGAGGGCAATGATATATGACCATGGAGTTGTATCGGTGTGTTGTGGAACACGGTGTTACTTAGGTGGATCGTAGATCCTTCACAGATTGGATTTTGGCTAGTCCGGAACATAATGATGAAATAGATAAGAACCTTAGATAGAAACAATTAGCTCGATGTACATTTCAACAATAAATTCTAAGCATCTAGCCAAGAACAGCACACAAATACATACAATGTAGTATTTATTTGAAATGCATTAACATTTTAACAGATAAGCCAAAGATGTCAATTGAGCAGAGTACATTTTGAGAAGATACAGGCATGTAGTACACAACATACTCCTTGCTTCACTCCTCAATCTGAACAGGCTCAAAACCCCTATGAATTGAAGACTTAACAGCATTCAACACAAGTTGTGTTTTCCTACTAATAATTGGCCACTTCATCTCAGGCTTAGAGTTTCTAAATTTAATTTCACCCACCAAACGAGCAAATTCTGTAACCAAAAGAGCCTCTTGAGGAAGATCAGTTTTAACAGTACACTTAATTGGCTGTTTAGACCAACAAGTAACAAGATCATCAAACCTAGTTTCAGTACCAACATAAAAAGATGCTTCTTTCTCTTCATAAGGAATAATAAAATCATGAACATGAAGAGTTCCTTTTGTTCCAATAGCTGTTATATCCATTGTCAAGTTTGCTAAGAAAGAGCAATGAAATGTAGCTACTTTACCATCCTCCCAATATAGTGATGCACCACAATCCAATATAACTCCATCTTTGTTGAGCACTGGCTCACGTGAGGCTATAACTGTTTTAGGGAGTTCGTAGTTGGCAGCTAAGAGAATTGCACGAATGCAATACCAACCTGCATCACCTAGAGAACCATGTGCATCAAGATCCGGCTTCACACGAATGTCTTTCTTAAGATATTCAGAATCTGCAGCAAATGTAAAGCAGGTGCGAACCTGTACAATCCAAAAGCCACCACTTATATCAGTAAATAGGCAATGAACATGCAGTCAGGTTTTTCTTATGCAATGTAACTCTACTTTCCAAATTTTACAAGTAAATACTCAAGTTCGTCCTTAATCTCCCACACTATCAATATTTCAAAATAATTTCTAGAATAATTACAAAATATTAATTAACTTTGTCCTTCTATCTGAATCTATCATTAGGTGCATCTTTATCGTTATTAGGTTTGTTTCAAGTTCGTCCTTGACTTTCCAACTTAATGTAATTTTTTTCAGAATGTCTAGTGGAGAAAATCATACACACTAAATAATAAGTGGAAAATCGCGAGTTAAAATCTGCATACCAACATATCAAACTCTGCAGTCTTTTATGATTCAAGTTGTACTTACCAAACAACTTAATGCCATTTTAGTCCCAACGGAGCGGCAAATTTGATTGAAGTTTTGTTATTTCAAAGATCATTTAGAATATCGATAATGTGATCGACTAAAATACTAGATTGATATAGTCCTACAAATCCAGGAACCAATTTGAGTACTTACTACCATTGTAGTCAGGATGAGTGCTGGTTCGTAGGATCGTACAATCCTACGTCCCACAACACCTCAACTCTGCTTCGACTTTACGCAGGGTCGCTTTTCATCTGTTTTCACTATTTTTTTTGCTCGTTTCCTCTGTTTTCCCTCTATTTTCTCTCTTTTCTCTCGACTCAATCAACAACCTACCGATCCTACTTACAAACCGTGTTACATTCCTCGGATTTACGTTCCTTCATTGGCCGACCATTCCTACATCCTTATACATTGCTTACTACTTAGTATAAGACGGAATCAAGTAAAATAACAAGTAATTTCAAGACTAGTATCATTGAGTAAGTGTATGGGATAAGACTTTCAGACTTGAGAAAGTAAAAGCTTAACAAATTTATTTGGCAATCCAAAAATAATAGTAGAGCTAGGAATTGACATGTAGATTACCGATTTGAGTTGACCAAAGCGGTGCGGATCATTGAAGAACTGAGCCATTTTAGCAGTCCTAGGATTATGAACCCACATAGTATTATCCATAAACTGAACCCCATTATCCTCACAAGCCCCCACAATTTCATCAAACTCAGCAACATCCAGCGCAACAGGCTTCTCAAGAAGCAAATGCTTCTTATTCTGGGCCGCAAGAACGGCCCACTTTAGGTGCAAGCTTGTAGGAAGTGGCATATACACAGCGTCCACATCAGGGTCTTCCAGTAAAGCTTCGTAGTTCCCGTACACCTTTGCTGTTAGAGGGTAGCCATTGGCGGCAGCGAAAGCGGCGGCTTTGTCGTAGTTGCGGCTGGCGACGGAGCAGATGGTGGCGTTTGGGGATAAGTTGATGGCGCGAGAAACTTTACGACCTATGTCGGCACAGCCTACTACTCCAATTTGGATCAGTGCTTCTGACATTTTGGTCAACGTCAACATACACTGAGTGAGTGTGGTATGTACTTGGTCGGATTCCAATCTCTCAATATAATACAAAATCATTGACATTGTTTTTCATTATATGTAAGTACCGTTTGATTTTATTTTTTTCCTTAAATATAAACTCATTTTCAAATTAATAGATGCATTTGTTATTTTTTCTTAAACATACTCTTAATTAATAGAACTAACTTGTCTTGAAATATGAAAAGTTAAATTTAATACACATACAAACAAAAAACAATTTGATAATATTAACACACAAAATAAACACATTAATTATACTAACAACTTTTATTAAAAAATATAAAAAACGCAAAAGGTGCTAAGATACAGGGACGGAGGGAGTAAACTATAACCTTTACAACACAAATTTTTACTGGAAAAAGAATCATGTACCACTCTTTTGGTACACCCTTTTCTACCACCGATGACATGGCATGGAAATATTAAAATTTTAACTTTTTTTCTGTAAAGATCTAGCAAACAAAAAAATTGATATTTTGTCTCCCATTTGTGAAATGTGATCTCTGCTCTCTCTCCATCTCTTTGCCGTCGCCATCTCCGATCTTCGACCACCATCTCCTCCCAGTCTTCGATCTCCGACACATAATTTAATTTGATCACTACACTAAAAGCATGTCCAACCATAAATAACTTCTTTTACAATCTGCGAATTTATCACGCTTAAAGACGAACAAGTTCTAATTTCTGAAAAAATAGTGGTCACGCACCTTAAAAAAATGCGGTCACACAAACCATATATTTGGCTAGTTTATCTTTCCTAGGTATAAATAATCTTATTTTTCGCGAATCAAACACATACTTAGTAGGAGCTTGTTTGATCACATACTTAGTAAACAATCTCAATCAGTAAATATTCCTATTATCTTTCTTGTGCTTTTTAGGTTTATTTTAATGTTACGAGGTGAGTAAATAATCACAATCAATAATTTAAACAGGGGAAAAAAATATGGTTGTTCCTTTGTTAAAAAGTGGTTAATTAAAGATCAGACTTGTGAATTGAGAAAAAGACAGGAAAAAAAACCTGTGAAACTCAAACATGGAAAAAATCATTGCTCCGTTTATGTTACTTTCACCATTAACGCATGAATAAATAGTAAGAAAATCCGAACTTGATACTCTAAAAAATTGTGGTTATTCCTTTGTCACAAGTTCTTTTGTGAGGTAAGTAAAATTATAGATGAGTAATTTTGAACGCGGGAAAAAAAGATTGTTACACCTCTGTAAAATTGTGGTTATATATTTTAAATATTTGGTCATCTCAAATTATCTTGTGAAAACTATATCATGTAAATATTAGTAGTGACCACTTTTGTGATTCTCTCTTTGTATGACACAATACTAAGTTTTTCCATCTTAAAATTTTAGATAACCAAAACAATGAACAATGTGACCACAATTATTAAGAGGCATCATCATTATTTTATCTAGGTTTTTCAAGTGTTCATCTTTATGCGCAAACCTCGTATGAGATCAAAGACGTGTTTTAGACTCCAAGAAACATGGAGGGCCCATAAGTTTTACGATTTCCTATTTGTATGACACAAAATTAAGTTTTTCTTGAAAACTAATAGTAGTTACACATTTGATAAATATTGGTTAAATGCTTCCTCAATTTGGTTAGTATTTGTAAAGTCTGTCAAACTTACAAGATATGACACCTCTCACTTTATTAACATTAGTCTACTCACAAGTGTGTCCAAATATATTCTCTTCCCTCATATCACGTGGAGGAATAATGGGAACGACAAATTGGTAAGAGAAAGAAATTGTGGTTACGCCTTTGATACTTAGTGGTTAACTGCATTAGAAATATGGTTAGTTTTCCTAAAGACTGTCATAGATATAAAATAATTCACCTAAGTCATGGTTAGCATTCGTTAATTACTTATGTTAACGGTCCAACATACCGTAAGTTCCGTGATAAAACGTGATTCATCGTACGATTAGCCTAAAATGTCACCATTTTACCGGGAAAATGATAGTTAACCAAATATTTGGTCTTTGTGACACAATTTTTCAGGTGCGTGGCCATTATTTTATCCAGGTTTTCAAAATGTTCATCTCTACGCGCGCATACCTCAAATGAGATCAAAGACACAATTTAGACTCCAGGAAACATAGAGGGCCATAAGTTTTACGATTCTCTGTTTGTGTGGCACAAAATTAAGTTTTTCTAGAAAACTAATAGTAGTTACACCAATTAAAAGGATATCACATTAAAGACATAACATTGGCTAAAAACATATTATGTTTCACCAATACTATCACCTTGTCAGGGTCCTAGGAAATTCAAAACATTTAAAAATAATTTACTTAACCATTTCATCATGGCACTTTGCTATCTTTATTCCTCTTCTTCATATCACCCTTCACCCACGGTGTCCGCGTAAGCCCACTCTCCACACGGTTGCTTGGCTTATCTTTATTTCGAGTGATCAAGGTCGCTGCTTGCAGATGTTCATTACAAGAAAAATCATTCGCTGCCATGGTGTTAACTTGCATCCAATTGACACCTTATATACAGCAAAATCATCCGCTTCTTTGGTGGAATATTGACCTTCTTACTTTTTTCTTTTAGGAGGCATGATCTATCCAAAAATCAAAAGAGAATTTAGTTTATACCAACCTAATGCAGTAAAATCTAATATAAGACACTGCAACAATTATTTGAATATTTTGATAAGCTACTACTACAATTTTAAAAACTGACTGACTGTTAGCCTCACGCAACTCCTGATTGTTAGCAACTAACCGACTGTGAGAAGAATTTTGCTTCCATTTAATATATCCACTTGGCGACCGGTCTAATGCCTCCCTAACAACTTCATCTGCAGCCTCTTCTTAAGTTGCGCTCAACACTTCAATAACTTGTGGAGGTTAATACGATATAAGAATTAAAAAAGTATCAACATGATTGCATTTATCATGTTTCTCTTTACGAGATAAATTTACTTCTCACGCAACCACAAACCAGGGGAGTTTACTTCACAAGTTTGATAAAAGTGCTTTTGGTTACCACTAAACTAGTTCTAAAACATATCAATAGTGCTCACGTGACCAAAGCAAGGTAACATTACTTTAAACTTAGGATCGCAACAACTTGACCAAAGCAAGGACTCATATTTATGTCTAGGCACACCATAATAAATTAGGAAATTCTATCACCATAACATTCTGCCTAGAATTAAGAGATAAAGAAACATAGAAGGTGGTCACTTTTGATATTTATTGGAAAAATGATATTGTTTTCACAGGAAAAATACATATAACCAAAAAATTGAAGCATATAACCACAAATTTTCAAAGGCGTAACCAAATTGTTGTTCTGGATTCAAAGTTGGTCACCTATAAGTTTATCAACCTCACAACATAAATTTTTATTGAATCATCTTATTGTGAAGTCTAATCTGCATTACGTCTCCATCGTTAACTAATAAACTAACTCAATCTCCATAAAAAAGTTATTAAGAGACTAATCCAGTCTCTAAAGACTTTATCGATGAAACTCAAACAATAATAACATCAAATTCCACCCACCATTAACTACATATCTTCAATATCTTAGCTAAATTGCATATATGGTCCTAAAACTATGCCACAAAAATTATAAAGATTATGTGTTAACCGACATCTCTCAAAGGTTCAATGACACACGAATTCAACTAAATCAAATTATAATAACTTTAATATATGAGAAATGTTAACTAATGCCTCTGGGGCACTGGTTAAGGACCATAAATAGTAACTTTTTATAAAAGTTTGTGTAAAAGTTTGCCTCTGGGGCACTTGAAAATTTTGACATTTTAAAAAAATTATTGCTTAATTTAGCATGCTTAAAGAGTGCCCCGGGGGCACTCGTTAACAAGACCCTTAATATATAATTACATACAATGGACATATGACCACTGGCACATAGGGCAAGCAGAAGCTGAACAAAATGGAACGCACGTTTGTGACAAAACATACAAATGTGTTGCAGGAATGTAAAAAAACAAACTACTTGCAAAATCTTGTCCTACTAAAACATTGGTATAACCAGCTCCATATATCAAAAGGAACAAGCAGAAGCACAATTATTACACCGAGCCAAAACCATAAGCAGAATACAAAGGAACCAAAAACTGCCACCAAATAAGCTTAAACTAGTAGCATACATCAAAGTGGCTCTTAATATATATATGAGAAACTTGACCAAAATGATCTATTTAGCAAAATGTTTATACAATAAATGAATTTAGCTAATAAAGGTAACAAACTTACCAAAATTATTTGATAAGTAACCCACCTGA
>Ga0315914_1004287_pt1 | contig 21360 bp, 15 predicted proteins | sample MpolenodulesMG_FD_203920 | JGI IMG/M metagenome (GOLD analysis project Ga0315914, IMG submission 203920) | Medicago polymorpha root nodule microbial communities from Los Angeles, California, United States - elongated nodules | ecosystem: Host-associated > Plants > Roots > Nodule | place: USA...
TGACTTCAATGTTGGCCAAGTCATCAAGAATCTTGTTAAATTCCGCCAATTGCTCCGAGATCGATTTAGACTCCACCATCTTGAATGAATAGAGTTGTTGCTTCAAGAGTTGCCTATGAGCCAACGACTTCGTCATGTACAATGACTCCATCTTAGCCCACATCGATGTCGCAGTCGGTTCCCTCGGGACATCCCTTAAAACCTTATCTCCGAGACATAAAACAATGACACTCTTTGCCTTGTCTATCATCCCTTAAATTATTATCAATGTCGACGTGTGCCAGTATCATATCAGTATCATATTAAGTTTATTTGGTGGTTGTTAAGGGTTGTTATTTTGCTTATCCTTAGAAAGTCTTTAAATAGCCCTAAAGGGTAGAGGGAAAAGATATCTTTGAATAATTAAAATGTGACTACAGAAAGCTCTAGTGAAAGGAGAGTGCTCCTTTCGGGTAGCCTTGAGTGCAAGGTTATATCTTTATCGTATACCTTTTGTATCTTCTCTTTAAATCTCACTACACAAATAAGAAATTCATCATCTGTTTGCAATCTTTATCTTTAATTTATTACTTGCAATCTTTATCTTTCTTTATTCATTTACAATAGCTGCCACAAGTATTATATACATCAAAAGTGTGAAAATTTCAACAAAGAAAATTATAACAGATTTAAAATTTGAGCGGGGTATATTTTTTAACAAAACAATATTGGAGTATAATTACCAATTGTCGTATGTTTTTCAACTTAGGCGCAAAAGGTCCAAAAGGTTAACTGAACAAAACAAAGACCAAATATGGGGCAAAATTTGATTTTATGGGGAAAAATTTGACAAGATTAATCCACATATCCAAGAGGGTGTACAATATTGTGGATCCAAGGCATGATGTTCAAGAGCTATACATCATTTTTAACCTTCAAGATACGCTCGATGGTGGTTGCTCCGCCAAAGTTTTCAACATGAAAATGTTGCTTTCCATATTCAATCTCACGTACTTCAATATTTTTATAAGTTTTGAGTTTCGCCTGCTTCTCTAAAAATTTGAGCATAGACCGAAGGCCTCGGCGATAGTTCATAAGAAGAAACTCGAGCTTTCCAATTTCATGATAGTAAAATTTAGTCTTTTCATCAGCTTCGGGATTCACCTGCTGGTTTAAAAATTTAATCAGAGACTCGAGGCATCTAAATATGTAACTAAACAACAATCGGCAATGAAATAAAGAGGGTAAAGTGATATCAAACAGTTCAAATCCTCATCTCTCAATCATACACATTGTTACAGTATTTCAAATCTCAAACATTCTACCAACGTATGTTAGAAACAACTGAGCGAAGTTTTGCAGAAAAATAAAATGATTACAAAGAACCGACACACACACACACACACACCAAAGATATGAAGAAGATGCAAGAAAAATACTGCAAGGTATTTCAACTCACGAAATAGAAAGATACATGTTACAAAAAAACATGGAGCAGATATTCGACACTAATCCCATATTATGCAAACTAGCATACAAAGCAAATTGTAACATTGAACTTATTCAAAACAAAATCATTAAGAGCATTAAATGTCTGATTTATATGTAATGCCCTAGTCAGATAGGTGGTACTTATGTGAAAACAAAATCAAATACAAGTTGCTCATTATTAGGGGGCTGTTTGGAATGGCTTATGTTTGGATTATTTTGGCTTATCTACTGTTGCAAGTGCTTATGGGACTATTTGGGAGAGAATATGACCAGATATTATGATCAGAGCTTAAGAGCTCCAAGAAGCTGTTTTACCAAGAGGTGTTTGGATCCCTGTTGATGGGACATTCATTGTTTGATGTGTGGAAAAGTAATGGATGGTAAAAATAGAAATTAAGAATGAATTCAAATATGTAGAAAGAAACTAAAATTGTGAAATTTGAATCAAAAGCAAAAAGGTCCCATCCAGAAAAACATGCCTGGTTTGGTTGGTCATTGAAAAGGGCATCTGGCTTGCAGGTATAAGGGTCTACAGCTTTACAAAATAAGATACCAAAATGTGAGTTAAAACAAATAAATATATGAAATAGCTTACATTCATTAATTAACACTCAAGATCCTCTTGCATTTACATAACCATGAAAGTAAAAAAAAGTATTGCATCTACTTGACCAAAAAAAAAATGGTATTGCATCTTAACATGGTTGGCTGTCTAATAATCACAGCATTGAGAAAACTAACTTTGACATTTAGTTGCCTAATAATCATAAAGGAAGACGTTATTTGCATACATCAAACAGTTTACGTGCATTGGTTAACACCAAGGTAGTCAGAAATGGGATCCTATGTAAGATCGGTGAAGGGTCACAAGATCGTAAATCGTAGGATCGTACCAAACTTAGAAATATATATAACAACTTAAATTGTAACAAATCAAAAGTAAATGACGCCTAATAACAACTAAAAACCACCAAAAACATGAGGAAACCCCCCAGAACTTTACAAAAACAACATAAAGCTTCCAAAAAGGGATATTTGATGGTCGTTTTAATTGAAACCAGGTCGCCTGGCCCGACCAGGAAAACTCAGAAATACCAGAGCACGTAGAATAGTAGCGGAATCCACCACCTAGCATGGAGATTACACTGTCTCCTAGCAATTTAGGATTTTAATCACCACGGAACGAGGTGATAGGGATGAGCATCATCATATCGTATGATTTTAAGTGCTAGCAATAAATTTTGACTGCCACGGTTAACAGTCAAGATTTTCTTGGGTTTACATGAAACATAAAAGCAAAAAAAAAAAAAAAAAACAATCTATCTTCACAGGGTTGGTTGTGAAGTCAATAAATAAAAGTCATAAATCATTATAGCATTGGGAAAACTAACCTTCATATGTATTATTTGCCTTCAAGCCCCTGCAGAAGCTACGTTGAAGGCTGGTTGTTCCGTCACGGAACTTCTTAATACGGTACAGTTTCTTTCCAACTTCAACCTCACGTATGCTTACCACAGCCCCCCTGCTTCTGGAAACCGCCTGCTAGTGTAAATATTTGTTTAGAGACTCAAGGCATAATATATGTAACTAAACAACAATCAGCAAGGAAGTCACGAGAGGACAACAATATCAAACAGTTGAAATCCTCATCTCTCATTCATTCACATTGCAATGTTTACGACTCAAGCATTTTATCAACTGAAGTTATGAACAACTGAGCTGAAAGCTATTTGCAGAAATACTAAATGTCACACATACATCAACAGTGTTGCAACTTAAGATATCAAATAAAAATTAATATGTAGAAAGATACTAAAATTGTGAAATTTTTTGTTGGGATTTCCAGAAAGACTTGCCTTGTGTCGTGTAGGACGGGGTCTTCATCAGCAAATACCTTCATAGCAGCTTCTATATATTTATTTGAACAAATAAGAAACCAAAATGTGAGATAAATTTAATATGGCTGGATGTTAAAATAGAAAAAACGATACAAGGCACAGAAGGCAAATGAATATATGAAACAGTTTACGTGCATTAACATAGAACATAGAATATATGAGACACCTTCGACTAAACATGTCTCAATGTTGGACACGCCCACATATATGATTACATTTAAATTATGTCATTTTCTCAAATTACTATCAGTGTCGACGTGTGTCAGTATCCGTGTTTAATAGTCACATGGTTGGTTCAAAAGTCGATACATAAAAGATTACAGCAACGAAAAAACTAACTAGGTCTTTCAGTTGCCTAATAATATTAAACAAGGAGGTGATTTGCAGACATCAACAGTTAACATGGATTAATTCACAATAAGATATTCTGGCATTAACAAAATTGCAAGAATATAAATGTCTAATGATAATAATGATACATATAACATATGAATGATTGTTAAAAGTGGCAAACGAGCGAGAGAGAGACCTGAAATAGAGAAGGAGAAAGCAAAGAAGAAAACGAACATGTGACGAGAAATTAGCTAAATTAGGGGACTACTACTCACACCCCCATTGTTTTTATATACATCTCACATTATTCTTTTCTCAAAAAAAATAAAAATCACTAGTGATTAATTTTTTTTAGGGGATCCATTAGTGATTAATTTTTGTTAGAAAAAATGTTGGATACATAAAATGGATTCTTTCCTTCCAACAAAATTTATTTCGTAGGCAATAGTTAAATATCTAGTTATTGACCTTTAGGTAAGGTTCGAACTTGTAACTTGTATTAAACATAAGAATTTATCATTAAAAGAACATGCTCAAAAATGTTTTATCACAACTGTTAATTCAAACTTACAAAGATATGAATTTATTATTTTGAAAGTTTATTGTAACATTTACTCATATTTAAAAATAATATTATGTGGTGTATTTTTTTTCTAATCATTGTTCTTTTACCTATTGATTTTTCGTACTTAATTAAGAAACTAGTTATAGGTGATTTGGTACTAAATGGGTAAGACCACATATATTAAGGTTATTTTAGAATTATTTATTTGATTATGTCTCCTCATGTAAGTATTTGCAAAATTATTTGAAAGAACTTATGAGTTATGATAACAACTTATAACTACTTATAACTGTGTATTCCAAAATACGGCCTCTGATTCTTCTATTCTAGCTGAAAAAGTTAAACTGAATTCTTTCTTGTGGCTGAAATCTAAACAGACAACTTTTAGCTATAGTTATCATCATTGGTGGAAACATCCACTCCTTTGTGTGGGCGTTCATGTGTAATTTGTTTTAGCTTTTTGCTGGTGCTTTCAAAACTCCAACACCTGATTGTTGTAAATATTTTTGGTTGGTCTATCTTTTGCATGTCTTGTGCAAGGTAAATCAGCTTTGTTTATAATATATCTCATTTTAGTTTGTTTAAAAAACAACAACTTATAATATAATTTTAACTTGTTTTCAGCGTATCTCTATAAACTCTTTAAAAGTAGATTATTAAAACAACTTATATCTTTTATGGAAATAGTTTGACGTTTTTAAAATAACCTATGGGACCGTGCACACAAGGAGAAAAATAATATTTCATTTTGGGAATAGAAGAATTTTAATTTTTATATTTCATTTTGGGTAGAGAGGGGGGCACGTTTTATTGAGAGGATTTGGAAATACATGCTTAGGAATAAAAAGTAAAAAAAAAAACTTAAAAAAAAAATGAAATAAATTTTAATTTTGGGAAAAGAATATCATATAAATGTTTTTGTAAGGGAATACTATATAAATGTTCAAAAATAAGACAAAGACATTGTTCAAAAAATAAAATAAGAAAGGCATAGTTCATTGTTGAAGTGAAATCCTCAATAAGAAAGGAACAATATTTTGATCTATAGTTAATTCACAAGTCTCAAACTAGTTTTGTTTCAATGTCTAAATTCGTGGTTATTGCCTTAATAAATGTTTAGGATGACAATGATTTTGATAAAATCAGAGGGGCATTGTGATCTTGTTGAAGCTTCAGGTGTAACTTTCGATAAAAGTTGCATTTTTTGTTAAAATCACATTGACACACTGTGATTTTGACAAACTCATTGTCAATCCAAACATGCACTTATAAATATTTTAATGAAATTGATTTGCATGATTTTTTTTTCGTGTATAATCCTAAACGATCAAACTTGGTAGATCAATGATTTTTCCTCTTCATCTTTGATAGTGTTAATCATAAGAGCCACTTGGTTCATAGTTGGCCTAGCCTCTAAGGAACTATTGACACATCTTATAGCCACTTGAAGCATATTAACCATCCTCTCTTCACTTGCATACTCTTTCAATAACGACCTATCAAACACTTCACCTGTCCATTCTTCCCTTACAACTGATTGAACCCATTCAGTCAAGTCAATACCATTACTCTTCACCAATTTTCCCGTAAGTAGTTCAAGAAGAATAACACCAAATCCATAAACATCTTCCTTGCATGCATTAGCATCATTAGGAGTTGCAAAAGTTGAACTTTGTTGATCATCCTTTGGCGTAGTGCCATATTCACTAATACAAGGCTCCATGTTAATATTTAGCAAAATGTTTGAGGATTTCATGTTACCATGAATAATACCATGTTGGCCAAGCTCTTGATGCATGAAAGCTAATGCTTCAGCAATTGTAGATGCAAAGCCAAGTCTGCTGCTCCAATCAAAGGTTTTTGATGTGCCTGAAAGCATATCTAGTACTTTAGCTATCCCATGTTGCTTCATATGCAATTTATATAATGTTTCAAGCAAGATTTTTATAACATGTTCAGCTTGAGTAAATGTTGTTTGTTTTCATTTTAAATTGCAATATTTCACCTAATTTTCTATTTTCAAAGTTTTGCACATGAATAGTTACTCAAAAGATCTTGAATTATTTGAGAATTTTCAAACACATTAAACTAAAAATATTCCTTCAAACAAAAAAAACTAAAAATATTTGTAATTGGAACCCTAATTCAAGATTCCTAAACTTGTAAATAATATGTAATTAGGTTCCTCCAGAACTTTTAAATAATTTGTCATCAAGTCCTTGAACTTTTATATAACTTGTAATTGAATCCCTTAATTCAAGGACCTATTTATAAATTATCTGAAAGTTCAAGGACCTGATTAAAAATATTTAAATTCAATGGCCTAATTGCAATTTGTCAATAAATAGAGGGACTCGATTGTAAACTTTTTTATCTCAAGGACTTATTTCAGGGACCTATAGAGTAATTAACCAATAAACAAACTGTAGGATATATAAAAACAAAATAAGGATTAATTGGTGGTATTTATAATTTACCATGTAGAAGCTTGAACAAACTTCCATTCTGCTGATATTCATAGACCAAAAGCTTCTCTTGTTTGGAACAATAGAAAGCAAGAGGTGAAAGTACATGAGGGTGTTTTGCTTGATTCAATAGTTGCATTCTTTGCTTGAATTCAACACTAGAAATACTCCAATCCTTAATCCTTTTTACAACCACTTGAATTCCATTGGTTAGCATCACCTTATATAGACTTCCATTCTTTCCTCTTCCAATCATTTCAGCAGGTGCTCTCAACAACTCCTCCAATTTCAATTCATTCACTACTGGCCTTGAAAGAACAATAAGTGATTGTTGTGAGACCATTCCACTTTCAGAAGTGACTGAAAATCCTGATTTGCTTAGCTCTTCTGCTTTGGATTCGCTTGAAACATAGCTCGGTTTTTCGATATCATCCTTCAGTTCTGCTTGAACCTTTTTGCCACTCTTCTTTCTTATACACAGCTTCCAGACTACAAAAAAGATTATGATAAAACCTAATGCAGCATAACCTGAGTACATAAGAATTTGTTCTTTAGAAGCACCCTTTGATTCTTGTTCTGATATTTTACTAACAGTACTTAAAGGTTGACTAGTACAATTTTTTTGTAGTGGATATCCACATAGTCTTGGATTACCAAAAAAACTGTCTGCAAAGAAATAACCTTGCAAATCTGGAATTGGACCACTAAAATTGTTAAAGGAAACATTGAAACTGTCAAAATTAGAGAAATAAAATGTTGGTATATTTCCACTAAGTTCATTGTTTTGTGCTAGGAACATATTGAGGCCTGAGATTCTAGCCAGGTTTGGCAACGGTCCCGAAAACTTGTTATTTGAAATGTCTAGTCTTTTCAAATTGTTCAACATGGCAAGTGAAGTGGGAAGGTTTCCAGTAAGTTGGTTTCCGCTCAGGTGAAGGCGAGTGAGTTGTTTGCAGTTTCCGATCTCCGATGTTATTTCACCTCTGATGTTGTTGTCATCAAGACTAAGAAAGGTGAGAGATTCAGCTAGAGGCTGCATGTTGCAAAGCAAGGCAACATCAAGAGTTCCAGACAAATTGAACCTGTAAAGATCCAACTTCTTTATTGACATTTGTGCATTACAGTATACACCATTCCAATGATCCTTGCAGGGATCAGTGTCTGGTTTCCAGACCAAAGTTGAATTATTTTCCTGCTGGCCTTTGAGTTGTGTCAAGAACTGTATTAGTGTTCTCTTCACCTCATCATTCTCACAACTAATCATGTTTAGGAGAAAAAAGGGTGTTGCCAAGAAGACCAACAAGATATTGGAGATTATTTCCATTTCAGCAGAATATGCTATAGGGTTTTTGATGCAAAAGTTTATGTGGACTAATAAGCTGTGTTTTCTTTTGCCAGAAATGGAAATGGTCCAATTGGCTGATATTACAATGATAATTTGATTTATAATCCTAAAGCCGTCCTGATAAACATAATAGTTGACAAATATAGGCCGGCAGATGGAACTAGTAATGTCATGACCTTCTCAATTTTATTCATTTGGCCGGATGTTGACATCATGAATTACTAGTGCTAAGCCAAGATATTAAAATCTCACATGATTTAGACAATAGTTGGAGGACTTTTAAAAGTGCAATTTTTTATTGAAAATTATTCTGATTTTGTTTGTTTGATAAAAAATACCAGAAGGGTTGGATGAGTTTATTATATTTTCAAAGCAAGGGATACTACAACTACAGATAGAGCCTCTAGACGTTTCCACCCACAAACCAAAAGTTCCGATTCATTTAGCCAAACAAAAAATTCATGTCAAAAATGAAGTTTTCAACTCAACACATTGAGTTGGTTCCAACTTCCACAATTATATAATACAACATCAGTGTCGTAATAGTAGTAAAACATAATAACAAGTAGGTATGTGAAAAGCTAAACGATACATCTATGAACATTGCACCAAAACTACAATTATGTCGAACTATGTCCTTTCACAGGGCACAATGAATGCGGGTATCCTTTCATTAGATCTTCACCATTTGGCTTCAACTAAAAGAAGAGTTAGCAATAATGCAGTATAGATTAAGACAGGAACAGCAACCCTAAATTTTACATTAGTTTCCTTGTCTACCAATCCCACCATCCTCTGTCCAACAAGTTTTTCCTCCATTCCACTGAGAAGTTTCCATACTAGATACATAAGGTACTCCCATAGCTGAAAGGATATACCAGCCTTCAGAAATGAAAACAGATTAGCTTTGTAAATTCACATAGTTGACTTGACACCGGCGGAATCAAGTAAGGGATCTCCCAGCCCATTCCCGTTCTCGTCTCTTTTGTTTGGCTTGCATCTTATTAAACTTCTCTTTCCCCTTTTCCAAAAGTGGGTCATGTACAACATAATCATTTGGATCCTCTTTGCGAGACATGTGATCCTGCATATTAACAGAAAAAATTTAAGACAGTAGAAAAGGGAGCACACACTTTTCGACAATATTTTGTATTTGAAAAAACTTCAATGTAAATGGAAAGTGAAATGATTTCATATGATGGAATGAAAAGAGAAAACTGACCTTGCCAACTCCGGGGGAAAATTTCAAGGTAACACTACTCCAGTCAGTTAATTCCTCCTCACTAGCATGTTTAGATTCAACAGATGTGGGTGTTTCCTTTGCTGATACCTTGGTTTTAAACTTCTCAAGTTTTGCCAGAACCTGAAGATAGAGATATAAAAAGAACGTTACACATGAATAGTGATTGAAAGTGGCCAATATACAAAAATGCCCAGAAATGATTATAAACTTAAAACAAAACATAAACATCATAAAATATGTGGTTTCAGTTTCATTGCTACTACTCCCACCCTGCCGGTTTCTTTTGACAACAATAACACCATTTCCAAATAGTTAGTTGACTGTATAATAATTAGTAATTATTCTTTCTGCTGTTATTATTCTTCTTATATTTTTATCAACTTTCATAGTTACTAAAGACAGCCTAGGCTGATTGGCTAGAGCCTAAATTTATGTGATCTTGCTGGAGTTCTCTTGTATATTTTTGTACAATTCTTTGTAAATAGAGCAAGAAATATTCAGATTCAATTCAAGTTGGTATTTCTTACGGGTACCGACGTAACGAAGCTTCAAATATCACTCCTACTATTGATTCTCATGTTTCAGGTCATACTTCATTTCCTTCTTCCACTTCATTCCACCAGAAACTTCTGCTAACCCACCTATTTCTCTCTATAATGGTGAACACTGTAATTGCTAATCCTGATGCCATTTACAGTTTTTTCTAGAGTTACCTTTGATTATCTCCTTCCCATTGTGTCTATGTTTTATCATATGCTACCATTTGTAATAATGTTTATAAAGAAGTACCCCATCCAGGATGATGAAGGCATTGACTGGTGAGATGATCACCTCGGAATCCAATAATGCATGGACCATTGTTCCAACTCCTCTTGGGATTGAAGCAGCTCAATCAAAGGCTGGTTTCAATAATTTTAAAAAAAAAGTCCTTGATATTTTGGAAGAGACGCTAATATTGTTGATATTCCCGTGGGCCCAAATATGGAATATCCTAATTCAAGCTGACATAGCTTCTACCTTATCATATGGAGCCCTATTCTAATCCAAGCTATTACCTCCGTCCCAAATTATAAGTCATTCTAGCATTTTCACGTATACTAAGAAATGCAATTAATGTTGTATAGAAAAGAGTAATTTTGAGTTATTTTACAAAAATATCCTACATTAATGGTATGGAAAACATAAATTAAAAGAATTCAAAGAAAAAAAGTAATAAATAGTAAAGAGCATAAGGGAAAACAAGCATTAATGATTCATTGATTTTTAAAATGACGTATAATTTGGAACAAACAAATTTTGCTAGAATGACATATAATTTGGAGCGGAGGGAGTAATATAGAAGATTAGTTGCGAAGTTAAATTATCTCAACATAACTAGACTAGACTAGTTGGCAGCAGGTATAGAAGATTAGCCTAAGAGGTAGTATTCATTCTTTTTACCTGTTATTACTTCTGTTCCTCTTATTTCTTGATAAACTTTTATATTTACAATGAATAGTCTCGGCTGATTGATTTGATCCCAAAATTTAGGAAGTGGATAAGGAGTTGGAGGTCATGACTTCAAACCCGGACAAATGAGTAAATATTAATTTAACTAACTGCTAACATTTGCTATTGAAAAAAAGGAAGTGGAAATCTTTTCTCCTCTGTATATATTTGTACCATTCTTTGTAGAAAGTACAAGAAATGTTCAGATTCAATTCAAGTCAGTAAAATACAACAATTATGTCATTGACACAATAATTTGCACTCTCAAAATTGAGAAATGTCATGGAGCATTGATTTGGCATAAGTTCAACTAGGTCGGTAATTTCTTTTTTTAATCTACAAAATTACAGCCAGCGACTCTTCCATATCATTTTAGATTATCACTCTAGTTACGAACTTACGATGCGTTTTTTTTTTTAATGAGTCTAGTTACCATGCGTTGTTGTCTTGTTGATCACATTTCTTGATAGTCAAGAACATTCTAGCATTTTATATGGTAGAAAAAATACAATGTGAATAAGAAAACAGAGAGCAAAAAGTATAAATAACTAAAAAACATAACATACTTCCTCTTCACGCCCTTGAACTTTGCGTTTCTTCTGCTTCTGCAGTTGTCTTCCTCTCTCAGCTTCATTCAGAAGCTGCATATCTGTATCTGCATTAGCCATTCGTTCAGCTCTTGCTTCGGATCCTATTCCCTTTTTCTTCATGGACAATTTTTCCACTCTTGGTTGATCCTCATCACCACTTACGGAATTGGACCTGGCAAGAAGTTATTCAACCATTTACCGAACTGATCAAAAACCAGTAAGATAATAGTATGGCCCCAAAACAAACTCACATATGTAGGACATCAAATAGTTATCATAAACTCCATATTTTGAAAATTATTATAGAACTGTTATATCTATAATCTAATAAGCAAACTTCACAGGTGCCTGGCAAAGCCAAACAGAAGCCATTTTAAAATAGTTCAATTGGCAGATAATGCTTCTCTAAATAGATAGTGTTCGACGTTGGCATCTTTCAAGTATCAGACTAGAATAAGGACCAGGCTGAAATGGATTTCTAAGGTAATGCACCAAGAATAAGAAGAAATCTCCAACAATTATTAAAGAGAAATATCAACTATCACTGATTTTATATGCAAAAAATATCTGATCCAACATTTATTAAGAAATCTTAACTTATTCTGTAAATTTTGGAGAATGAACTACAAAACCATTTTAATCTTTAGGAATTATTAACCTTTTATGAGATTAAGCAAAGGCAAAGTTCCTTGTTTGAACTCAATGTGACATGCATCCAAGTAAAACCATCTAAAAATTGCCTCAACCTTGTGTCCTCCATGAGCACAAGTTCTTAGTTTTGTTCCACACCATACTCATAGGGAAACAGAGCAAATATTAGCCACATGCTACACATATATGAGACTCTAATCATACAATTTAAAAGCCCTAAGTTTGTTTTATGCAATAAGTTAAACCATCACCATTCAAATGTTGGTACATTGACACTTGTGGGCGTGGCAACTGCTAAACAGACATTAAAGTACTAAATGTTGAAATTCATACCTAGCTCTTGACACAGTACGGTTCTCTGGACTGGACCTGGACCTTCCTGCAGATGAAAATGATAAGATGCTGAGCCTTAACAATACAATACTACAATAATTTTAAATAAGGAAAATGTATAAAAAAATGAAGGAATGATGAGATATTATTATAGTGTACAGATTTTACATGTTAACATATATAAATTACAATGTTTCCACACATAGTTCCACTTTATTGTTTATGTGGGACAATAGACTTGGCAGTACCAACACTACTGTACCTTTTGATGTACTGAAGTGAAGCATTACAATATCTCAATTTCCAATATGAAAAAAGTGGATTCTAGGTATGATGACTGAGTTCTGTTATAGGAGAGAGATGGAGTTGGACCACTGATAATACTCTCTGGTGAGGGAGCCATTCTGGATAGGGCTGGAAGACATATTCTTCCCGATTTTCTTTGTTTTCCTATTACCAATTTTCATCAATATATAATTTCAGTAGTATTCATCTTATATTTATTCTTTAATCCAAAAACACTTTGAATTATTAACAGTTTAATGGAGGTGCACTATCGGTGTAAAATCATTTTACACCAAAATCCACTGACAATTCATTGTATTGCCACATAAGGCCATTTTAAAATGGCATTTTAAAAATAACCGTTGAATACTTGACTCTCGTCGGTTATCAGTGACCCAGTGTAGTAGTTTACATTGACAGTATACATATCCCCATTTCTCTTATGCATATAGTTTGATATGATTGATGATGATTATGATTTGATATGATTAGATTAAACATTAACCATTTATTTATTTGGTAATCCACCATAATTAGTATTATCTCCCTCTCCTTCTCTCCTATAACAGAACTCAGTCACCATACCTGTTTCATACCACCCCTTATTTTCTCCCTCTCCTATAACAGAACTCATCATACTTCCCCTTATTTCAAAGATAACTAACTCTCCCACTAATGTTATTTCCCCCCTTTCCCTACCAGCTCAGCCTCCACATTCTTCTTAAGATGCTTCCTATAGTAAACATGTCATATACAGGGTCGGGCCACTTTATTTGGTGGCAGCTAGCCAAACTCCCCTCCGAGTTTCCTTTCACAAAGCACCTTAATTTATTTAAATTTACACCTATCAAGTAGGAAGTGACCCAAACAAATTGGCAATATATATATCAATCTTCTATTGGGATGTCAAGTAAATAAACATGACAGTCTGAAAGTTACTCTAAGCTTCTAACAACTGGATGTAAAAGCTCTAAGCTCATGAAAACTCCACGGCAAACCAAACACTTCCTAAATTAGTGGTAGAGATTCTGTAAGCTTCAATATATAATATGGAAGGTAAATTAGGTACCATTTTTCAACTTTGGTTTGGGCGGCAGAACATCCAGTTCCTTCCGCTTTTTGAGTATTTGCATGCGCATTCTTGTATCAAAATCTGCTTCATCATCATCACTGGAATCAAGATGAGCCAATTTATCAGCTTCCGAATCTTTCTGAGGCTCTTCTTTTTTAGAGTTAAGTGCATCCCTTACAGATAACTGCCGATCTTTTTTTATTTTACTGTCGGATGAACTCTGCAAAATAAATTAAAGCAGGCTTATATGTGAGGCCATTTAATGTAAATTTACGCCGTTAGGTTTTTATTCAAATATAAACTTACATAGTGAAATTATTAAAAGGATTAAATATGTTTTTAGTGCCTATAAATATAACGAATTTCGTTTTTAGTCCTCATAAAAAAAAGTGACAGATTTTGGTCCTATAAAAAAATTCAGCACGTAGTTAAGAACATTATAAGAAACTCTTATAAAAATTAGATTTTTTTAACATGTAATGAATTAAGTATGAATGTTTTTAAACTCCAAAGTTTAAGACAAAACTAATGAAAATTTCGACCTAAAAATCAAATTTTGAGCTAATTTTTTGCTTAGGAAATTTTTATAATGTTTTAAACAAGTTGTTAAAAAATCATTCAAATTTTTTAAAAGTATAAGCATAATTCAACAAATTTTAATTTCACAGGGACTAAAACTACATGCAGAAATTTTTTATAGGGACCAAAACATGTCAATTTTTTTTATGAGGACTAAAAACGAAATTGACTATATTTATAGGGACCAAAACTTATTTAACCCTTATTAAAATAACTGCATAACAATCCAACTCTGGGAGCTGTAAGCCAAAAACAGCTTGCACAAAATAGATAGAATGATAAATAGATAGAACAAAAAATTGTAATTATTAGCAGCAGGGTGTCAGGCAAGAGTGCTATATTAGAATCGGAAGGAAAACTACAAGAAAGGCCTTATTACCAATTCATTATTAGCATTTTCGTCCTTTAGAAGGCGAGGATCATTCAAGACATCATGGCTGCTCACAATCTTTTTCTTCACCACTGCCAATTCCTTTTCCTCTTCTTCAGCTTCTTCCCCAAATGAAAGCAAACTCAAATTTCTGCAATTTAAATTTGCAACAAAAAATAATAATGATAATAATAAGCAAACTATTGCATTGAGTTCTAAGAAGAAATTTAATATCATAGGTAGAAATGAGGTCTCACTTTACACCTTTCTTCTTTTCATTTTTACCCTCCATATCACCATCACGTGTAGCTTTGGTCTGAGGTTTCTGAAGTGTTCTTGGAACAATGTCCTCAAAGGGGTTCCACAACACCTAAAACAACCAAGTAGTTTAACAAAGACGCCAAGAAGGTTAGAATCTAGCTTTAAAAGAGTTCCCCAACACCTAGATCAATCTCTTCAATTAATTTTCATACAATGTTAATCAAAATCACAAATCCACGACCTACCTCAACTGATAATATCTTTGGGGGATCTAAAGGCCGATCATTCTTATCAGTCTCAGCGTCGCCAAGTCTCAACAGATTATACAATGTATCTCCTGTCACCTAAAAATAAATAACAGCTATAACAATCAATCCATCGCATAAATCCAAAAATCGCAAACACAAAACATACTACCAGGGTTTTTAATAAAGGTCCACAGCTGCCACCTAAGCCACAGCATAATGGTTTCTTATGTTGCCAAAACAATAACACAACTGCAATTGAGTCCCCATCGGCCACATTCGACCGCAACCACGACCTCTATTTAAAACCCTGCATACTACCATTACTACCTCTCCTATCCTCAATGATAATTATAATTAATGAGAATAATTTAGCAATCAATCCTTCGCATGCATCCCTAATAATCAGAAACAAAAAACATACTACTAGGGTTTTAAATAAAGGTCCACAGCCGTGACCTATGCCACAACATAACGGATTCTGATGTTGCCAAAACCACAACACAATTGTGATTGCAACCGCATCAGCCACATTTGGCTGCAATTCTGCGCAATATCAAGGACCGCCTGACACTTATGATTGAAGGCGTGTCTGGTGTCTGAGACGTGTCAGCGTCCGTCACTAGCGCATGTGATTACATTCAATTTTCCGTTTTCTCAAATTATTACCAATGTTAGAGTCAATGCCGTGTCTGTGTATGTGTCAGTGCTCCGTACATGACCCAATCCAATGTTACAACCTCTATTTGCAATCTTGCATGCTACCACTACTACCTCTACTTCTCCTCCTAATAATAATGATGATGAGAATAACTTCGCTACATAAACATTGAAATTTGGCAATTTACCTTTCCGAAAATGGTATGCTTCCGATCAAGCCAATCACAGCGATCAAGAGTAATGAAAAACTGACTTCCATTAGAATTCAGTGTTCCAGAATTCGCCATTGCAACCAAACCTCTATGCTTAAACTTAATCCTCGAATGAAACTCATCACCAAACACATCTCCATAAATACTCTCACCTCCTACACAATCACAAACAATTCATTCATAAAACAGCTTGTAATACGTGTCTGACACATGCGATTACATTCAATTATCTCAATTTTCTTAAATTACCATCAGTAGTGTCAGTGTTGTGTCAGGTATCTGTGTCGGTGCTTCGAAAACCTAAATAATTATCAAATTGAGAACTAAAAGGAGGGTTAGTGAGTACCGGTGCCGGTGCCGGTGGGATCACCGCACTGAACGAGGAAGCCTTTGATGATACGATGAAAGATGGTGTTATCGTAGTAACCTTCGAGGCAAAGTTGAACGAAGTTTCTAACGGCTTTGGGAGCTTCTTTAGGCCATAGTTCAATGTCGATAGGGCCGCGCGTGGTGGTCACGATCACTTTTCCCTTTGTCGGCGGTTCCAATACGTACACCGTCGACATCTTCTTCTTCTATTCCGATTGCTTCACCAGAGGAGTAAGCGGTGGTTTTGATTCTGCGTGTGTTTATCGATTATTCGGTTCGATAAATTATTTTAGACTTTGTTTAATTCCTGTGGCATGTGTAAAATTAGGTGGATTCTAGGGTAAACCATCAAATAAGTGGTTTACTGGTGGACCACTTTTATACACCATCCGATTTAAATTAATGGTTTAGATATATTAGTGATAAAATTAAGAACATAAATATATTTCTGCACACTATCCTTATTCTCATCTTTCTCGTTGTTGGCTATGACTCTCATGAGTTCAACAACACCGTTGAAACCACATTCTATTGCCCCTCCACGACCACCACAACCCCCTTTCCTAAAAGATTAATTCAAAATATATAATTAAAAACTACTTCTTTTTCTTAAAAAAACTCCTTTCACTTCACCAGTCCTATTCAAAATCTATGAACACTCTTTCTTGAATTTGGCTTTGAAATGGCAATAGAGGGAATTAGGTTGATGTCATAACTCACTATGTAACCCTTTTGTATACAATATATATTACAAAGACAAAAAATGTTGGATATGAGACTGAGTGTGAATTCTATGTGTGGGATTATCGGATGTAAAGGAACATTTTTATGTGCGTTTTTTATTGTTGGGAAACAAGAATCTGAGAGAGTTGGTGAGGTACCATTAATGGAAAAGTGGAAGGAAGAGGCAAGAGCAAGAGGGAAAAAATGATTTAGTGTAGGCAGTGTATGGTAGGATCTATGAGTTTAATGAATCTAATGGCTCTCAACTATTGCTCATGGTGGACCACTGGTGAACCACTTGTATGATGGTTCACCCTAGAATCCACCGTAAACTAATGGAGTAATTTTATACGTCAGTGTACGGTAATTAATTTCTTTTAAAGTGAAGCTGTGTTTGAAAACACAAATAAGCTGTCATAGAGCATCCATATATTACATCTTCAGATCTTAAACGGGTCTCACATAAACACATCAATTCTTTATAATTTTTTAATAACAGTATTTAATAGGTACTCAATCACTTCAATAAAGACCCTCTAACAAAATGTCTAAAAAATTCTCACCAATAATTCTTTATCATTTACGTTTCAATAAAAACAACTCAACAATAATTATTTTATTGAAAAGTTGTGTGGAGTCCACTTAAGAACGAGGTCTTAAGCAAGACCGTGGGTCTTAAGAGACCCCTGAAAAAAATTCCACAAATGGTGAACACCTCACCATTGGGGATAGTCTCATAGCTTTTTGAACTAACTTACTAGACCTACATTCGTGCGTCGCACGGGTTGGGTCTGATTTAATATCGAATACTATGTTGTGATTCATATTCATGAAAATACTAATGTTGTTGTTCATATTGAACTTATAGTCGGTAAGAAACAGAAACATCAAAATAACATTTAAAATCTAAAATAAACCACAATTGATATAACGGTATCATCTTCATCATCTTAATTGGTTATCAATATCTGCAAACCTTTTCTTGAGGTCACTCTTGAAATTACAACATATAATTGACCATATAAGAATATTGGTGTTGGAAGACATACTCCAACATGTTTAAGTGATTGTCCTTGACATTTATTAATGGTCATTGCAACTTTGATTCACATTGAAAACTCTTCATTGATATCTCGTTTTGTCTCCCTCTCTTCCACGTATCACTTTATCACGATTCAATTTCTCTCTCTGATTTATTTTTATTTCCTTGTTTTTTGCCTCTTTCTCATCATTATTTCTCCATTCCATTTCTTGATCATTTGTTTTTCTCCCACCCTTCATCCATTATTTTCAATTTCTACACATATCCAAATATTTGTTCTTAGAGAGTTAGGACTTGAGGATAAATTTTTGTATTTTATTGGTTTGTTTCTCATCCATCTTTCTCTTCAAATTTCAGTTTCTACTTGTAAATTAGAGGTACATTATGATCTATAAAATATTTTGTTAGTGGGATAATTTGATATATGCATGAATGAGATAATTGAGCTCACTGTGCGTTAATATCATATGCCTTTGGTAAAATTAAGTCATTTTTTGTAGAAAAATAATATCTACTAAAATTCTTGTGCATTGAAATTAGAAGACTAAATGAATTGAATGTTAAATTGATTGGAAGTGGGATAGATATTGAAAAGAAATTAACCTCTGCCTGCACAAGTTTTGTAGAGCTTCATATATAACTATGAAATTGACTATATTAATACTTTTATAGTTATATTCAGTATTATGTTATCAAACTACCTCAAAAAGCAACAAAAACAAAAGATGGACTGAAATAAAACAAACAAATCAAAAGAAAATATATATATACAAAAGTCTGCACCAAAAAATTGGTCCTATCCGCAAAGATTGTTAAATCTATAAAAACGAAAGGGAATAGAAATTGCTATGTGGTAATCGAAAGAAAAAAATAAAAATGAAGAGGAATTGCTATGTGGTAACCGGAAGAAAAAATAATAATAAAAAGAAAATGTTATGTGGTAATTGAAAGAAAAAATAATAATGAAAATGAACTGCTATAAAAAAAAAAGGAATTGCAATGACGTGAATAAAAAAAATGAACATTTCATGTGCTACTTGATTCAATTCCTTGCAGACCGTTTTTTCATAAAAATTAATCAGACCCGCCAAAAAGGGCAGAGTTATGGTTATTAGGTTCAATTGCATGACGGTGGGAATTAATTTAGGGATTATGAGATTGAAAGAAATAGAACCTAAGATTTGTGTTGAATACATAACATTGAAGCAATCACATATCATCAAAAACATCAATGTCTTGGTGGTAAGAGTTGTGAATTGAAAGTATGAGATACCTAGTTTGATCCGAATATTTTTTCATAAAAGGAGGACTAAAAGTAGATACAAATTATTACACATTTCTAAAGAACATCTTTCTTTCTCCATTCCATTTCTTGATCATTTGTTTTTGTTTTTTCCCACTCTTCATCCATTATTTTCCATTTCTACACATCTCCAAATATTTGTTCTTAGAGAGTTAGGATTTTTTTTTATTTCATTGATTTGTTTCTCATCCATCTTTCTTTTCAAATTAGAGGCACATCATGAGCAATAAAACATTTTGTTAGTGGGATAATTGGATATATGCATGAATGTGATAATTGATCTCACAATGCGTTATATCATATGCCCTTGGTAAAATTAAGTCATTTTTGATAGAAACAAAATAATATCTATTAAAATTCTTGTGCATTGAAATTATAAGACTAAATGAATTGAATTTTAAATTGATTGGAAGTGAAATAGCTATTGAAAAGAAATTAACCTCTGTCTGCATGGATTTTGTAGAGCTTCGTATATAACTATGAAATTAACTATATTCTTACTATTAAAGTTATATTCAGTATTATGTTATCATACTAACTAAAAAAGCAACAAAAACAAAAGATGGACTGCAATAAAAAAGACACCTCAAAAGAATAAATATATACAAAAGTCTGCACCTAAAAATTGATCCTAACGACAAAGGTTGTTAAATCTATAAAAATGAAAAGGAAAAGAAACTGCTATGTGGTAATCGAAATAAAAAAATAATTATGAAAATGAATGATTATGTGGTAACTGAAAGAAAAAATAATAAAAAAAGAAACTATTATGTGGTAATTGAAAGAAAAAATAACAATGAAAATGAACTACTATAAAAAAGGAAATGCAATGACGTTAGTGACTTTAAAAAAATGAACTTTTCATGTGCTACCTGATTCAATTCCTTGCAGAACTTATTTTTCTTAAAAATTAATCAGGCCCGCCAAAAAGGGCGGGGTTATGGTTATTAGGTTCAATTGCATGATGGTGAGAAATAATTTAGGGATTGTGAGATTGAAAGAAATATGACCCAAGATTTGTGTTGAATGCATAACATTGAAGAAATCACATGTTATCAAAATCATTAGTACCCTAGTGGTAATAGTTGTTAAATGGAAGTATGAGGTACCTGGTTCGAAAAACTATCCACGTTAGGGTTTAGAAAATATTAGGATTTAGGGTAGGAGACTTAGTAGGATTTATATATACATACATACATACATATACATATATATATATATATATATAGACATATAAGCTTGTTTTGATAGAATGAGACGTGTTCTGTAAAAAGTTTTGCTCATTAGTTTATAGCATTTTTTTAAAAAGTTATTTCAAGTAGTTTTTTAGCTTATAGTTGTTTTACAATTTCTTCCAATTTTAACCTTATTAATTTAATTTTATTATTTTTTAATAAACAAAACTATCCACGTAGATAGGTCTACCCACGTTTGATTTCACTTTCTTTTAGTAGACGTTTTATAACGCTTTTTTTAGGGGACATTTTTTTAGAATAAAGATAGATATTGACACTCTTAACTCTTAATGTATACACCTTTTTGTATCACTCTGGAAAATTTCAGTTAACCAAATATATGGTATGTGTGACCACATTTTTACAGTTGCGTGACCTTTTGAAAACATCTTATGAAATGTATGTAAGTTGTTTTTGTTGAGGACAAAATCCTTATTTGATGTTTTAAAGATTACAAACATTTAATACTTGTTTTTTAACTTGTTATCTACTAACAAATTTTGTGAGAAATGTTTCATGAGAATGTTCTTAACATAAGAAAGAAGGTTCTATGCTCACAAGACAAGTTAAAAACGTCCTTATCAAAGCAAATAAGCAAAAGGACATAATTGGACTTTTTGGAA
>Ga0315914_1004289_pt1 | contig 21351 bp, 7 predicted proteins | sample MpolenodulesMG_FD_203920 | JGI IMG/M metagenome (GOLD analysis project Ga0315914, IMG submission 203920) | Medicago polymorpha root nodule microbial communities from Los Angeles, California, United States - elongated nodules | ecosystem: Host-associated > Plants > Roots > Nodule | place: USA...
CTCTGCCGAATTTTTCGCTGAAAATCAGGGATCGATCAGGATCAGACGGCGTATGAACGTAGGGTCGAACGACACGTATTAGTGACATGTTAGGTCAAAAATTGGGGTATGACAGTGGTGCTTACCGAACCTAGGAATTAATTGGGTAGTAATTAGGGAAACAAGTGCCTAGCTGAAGGAAATAAGTTGTAGCCTAATTGAACCATTCTCTTGAAACCCTTAGTAAGGTAGACGTAGATTAGGGTTGTCAGTTTGTGGAACTACTAAGAACGTACAGAGAGTGTGTTATGAGTGTCCTAAGATTCATAGATGGGTAGACCTAAGAGAACCTTGACATTTATTGCCTTGGGAAACACTGGAAAGTCAATTTAAATTTATATTTCAATTACCTTTGAATTAGCATGACCCCACATGTAAGGATCACCTTGCGATCAACAGGTGCAGTTAGCCATCAAAGGGATAGACCAAAGTAGGTTAGTAACGTCCCAACAGCCTCGTCATCTGTATAGTCTACCTAAGATGAATAAACGCGACATTACTGTTACTTAATATCCAACAATATAGACAGGGGGATTCGAATAATCCTAACCGCTGCTTACTTTTCTGCAACCAAAACATGTAAACTTGCTCTGTTGCAAACAGATGAAAATTGCAACCTAACTTTTATACTGTCAACTTACAATAATAAGTAACGCGAATTGTTTTGACGAAACGACAATCCCTGTGGACAGGATACTCTACTTATCACTTTATTACTTGGTAAGCGATTTGGTACACTTGCCTAACCCGCACATCACTTGGCAACACCGGTAGGTACCGGTTTAGGTTTTTCTTAAATATGAGCTTGAAAGGGAATTTTGACTTTCAACTTTACATTAACGGTTGGTTTGACATCGCCAGAAGCTTCAATTATGGCCGGTTTCGGCTCAACGTCATCATCCGCCACATTTTCAACCATCACTGTGTGTATTGAATAACAAAATAACAAGGAAAAAAATATAAATAACTTGTGCGACAAGCTGTGAAGCCCCGATACTTCAAAATGGATGACGTATCGTATCCCCTGCGTATTCTGCACCGATACCTGCCTGATACTTCCCGATAAGTATCAGGAGAGTATCCGAAGATTAAATTTTATTTTTTTAAAAAATAATTATCCGATACTTCCCGATACGTATCATGAGAGTATCTGATAATTATCCTGCACCGCTACCTGCCCCGATAGTTCCCAATTAATGTTAACTAAAATAACTTAACTCTCGAGTATTGATGTGTTCTGTTTTCGATATAATGCTTCTTTTTTGGATCGATATAGTATAGCACTAACAATGTTCCTTTTGGATATAGTATATCACTAATGATGTTCTTTTTGGGATATATTGTGTATGTAATTGACTAAGCATCACTCTTTTAATCGTCAATATTATTCATATTTATGTTGATGTGCTATGAGCATATGACTGGTTTCTTTTACTTGTTAATATATTTGCATATTAAAAAAATGGTTCTAATTATATTGTACATTTAATTATATAATTTTTTTATTAACGTATCCCAGCCATATCGTATCTTGGTTTTTAAAAAATTTCCGTATCGGCGTATCCGTGCAGTATCGTATCTCGTATCCGGGCTTCACAGGCGACAAGCTAACAAAGAAAAAAAATTGGCGCAAAATTTGAAAACAGGGAATTACACCTCGCGACTTAAGTCACGTGGGCTTTACACCTGCGTGTAGGGGTGGGCATGGTTCGGGTAACCATCATAACCGAACCGAACCAAATTGCTGAAATGATTCGGAAAAACTGAACCGAACTGTTTAAAGTTTGGAAGTAACCAATTGAACCAAAGTTATGGTTCGGTTAACCATTTGCTTATGTATTATCCAAATCCAACCGAACCAAAACAAATATTTTTTGTCCAATGAATAAAACCACTTTTATTAAAAAAAAATAACAAATTAAAATTAAAAGTTAGAATAGTTTATTTCTTCCAAACAACTTATCTTATGCAAAACAACTTATTTTAAAAAACAGCTTATTTTATGAAAAACAACTTATTACGATCTCTTTTTAAAAACAGTTTATTCAAAACAGTTTATTTTATGCAATACAATTTATTTTAAAATACAGTTTATTTTAAAACAACTTATTTTATGCAAAATGACTTATTTTAAAAAACAACTTATTCTAAAAAACAACTTATTCCCTTTTGAGTGTGTTACAGGGATTGTTGTACAAATAACCTGTGTTATTCAGTGCGCATTATACTCATCAATTGAAAAATCTAAAGAAGCAAGACTGTAAAAATGTAAAGGATATTCAATTCAAGTATTTGACTTAAAATTTTAAACACTTAAGAGATATGATAACACAGACTTCATTATAGCACTCCCACATCATAGATCATATCATAGATTAAGATAATTCCTACAAAATGATTTCAAATTTTCTGTTACCCCGACAAAATTGCCATTTAAAATCGGATATGGATCCACTGCAGTCGGAAAAGTATGCAGTCACTACAATACAACAGGTAAACTAAGCTTATGGAACTGTATACTACAACATGATTTCAAATTTTTCCATAGCTTAATCGAAGACTTTCAAAGCATACTGAATACTTTTCCCATGATATTATAAATGAAAGCATGAAAATAAAAAATCAAATTTAACAGAAACAGTGATAACTCCTAACTCTGAAAGTTGAGTTGAAAATGTTAAGATCCAATACATTCAAAGGCATGAATCAATTTTTAAAATAAGTTGTTTTAAAATAAGCTGTTTTGCATAAAATGAGTTGTTTTAAATAAGCTGTTTTGAATAAGTTTTTTTTTTAAATAAGCTGTTTTCATAAAACAAGCTGTTTTGAATAAGCAGTTTTTTTAAAATAAGTTGTTTTGAATAAACTGTTTTTTAAATTGAGTTATTTTTAAAATTGATATGGTTAATGGTTCGGTTCGGATAATTGTGGTTACTAACGGTTCAGTTCGGTTAGTAAATTGTTATCAAAATAATTGTTCGAGTCAAGAATTGGTTAAATGGTTCAGTTAATTTTGATACGGTTCGGTTCGATTAACCGGTTCGAATTGGTTTTTGGTTATTTTTGCCCACCCCTAGCTGCGTGAGTTAACTCAGTTGGCCAACATGAGTTAACTCACGTTCATACTGCTTCAATAAGTGACAAACCAAGCCCAAAAACCAGCAAAATCAAATGAGTTAAGATGATACGTTACCTAATTTCTTATGCTCGATGAGCATAGAAACTTGATTCCTGACGATTTGCAATGATTCGAAATGAAGATTTTGACCCAAAAATTAGCACTTTTTGGGTTTTTGGAAGTGGAGAGGGAAAGAAAATGGTGCTTGGTATTCAGACTGATGGGTTTTGTACCAAAAGAGTACAAACCTGCAACGTGAGTTAAGTCATGCTGGGTTTACAACCTGAGTGAGTTAATTCACGCTGAAAGTACTGATTTAAGTCACGCATGGGTACTTTCGTCTATTCAGTTGGGAGTCAGTGTTTTTTGATGGGAGAATATCTATTTTTTCTTCTATGATTGATATTCTCAGGGCTGCTCCAAGGATCAAGTTTGGACTTTAGGCCTCAAAATGTTGGTCCAAAAAAAGGCCTTTAGAATATTGAATTGAGTATAAATATATGAATGTTTCTTTTCATAGTCCCCGAGTTTCTCGTCCGTCCTATGTTGTTCAGATTATAGAATTTGAACGACATAAATATCCCATAAAAACCACCAAAAACACGATGAAACATTTCGAATTTTAAAATCCGAATATGGCAAGCGAGAAACTTATAGGGTGGAAAAAATAATGGAATAAATATATAATATGAAAAGTTAATTGTGAATGTTTCCCTTGTTTATTTTTTGACCCCATAGTCTCTTTGAATTAGGTTCAACTCTTGCTTCCAACTATATGTAATTTTTTTCTTTTCCATAAAGCCTTATGTAATTTCTTTTTGTTGTAAAAGGTATTACACTAAAAGTTACTTTAAACTCCTTAACTTGTTGACAACCTTGAATATTCTTCTAATAACTCCATAACTTAAATTTTCACATTATAATTCAAATATTTCAAAATATGATTAAGCACCCTGAAGTCCTAGCTATACTACAACTACAAGTGTACATACAACAAGTAAGCGCAGTTACACATATATTGGACTAATTAGAGGGACATATATTAGAATTTAAAGACATCCCATTACTTCCAACCAAAATATACCACATTGAAATTTGTGTACATATTCATATTTTTCTAAGAACAAGAACAAACGTGATGGGATTAATATCCTCCTTTGCAATTTCTTCATCAACCAGCATTGCATAGTTCTCAAACAAACTGTCCAAAATCCTTTCTCCAAAGTGGTTAGAAATCATTGATTCTTGGATGGCTCTAACTGCCTTTGCAACATCTGTACCATAGCTCTCCCTGCCTTGCTCCTTCTTATCTATGTCAAACATTTCCAACCTCTCCAATTTCAATGACCCTTCTTTCGTTACCTCATCTTCTATTTCTTCTCTTGATGGTGCATAGAAATGAACATCATATGAATCAAGTTTCTCTTGTTCTATTTCTCCCTTCAATACAAATCAAAGCAAAAAAACAATAAACACAAATTCTCTCAAATTGAATGCAATGACAACATAAACTCATAGTAATAATAAAGAAAAAAAAACATCAATTTAGTCTCTAAAATATCACTTCTTTTTTTTTCTGAATCAAAAACAATGGAAAACATCTGGAGAAGACAAGACATCTCAACTAGGTTGACACCTCAAGATCACCTCTATCCTCTGCAACCATGCTCATAAAATTTTATTTAAAAAAAAAAATCTCTACAAGCGGAGAGACCAGACCTGATCCCGCAAAAAGAAAGTAGAAAAACAAAATAAAACCTAAGACTTAAGGAAAACGGAGCCCAACCCAGTCTCTAAAATATCACTCCCTCTTCAATTCGGTGCCTAATGTAGATAAGGATCAAAATTCTCTCAAAGATCTAAATTCAGCATACAGCATCCTAAAACTTAAAAATAATTAACTAAGCTCCCTTATGCCATTACTTTTCAAATGTTTTCCTCTCCCTTTCTCCAAATTTAGATCTAATGCAGTTCGTTAGATTTCAATGGATTCAACATTGCACCGTATGCAACTGCAGAGAATATTGAATCCTCTATTATACACCAAAACACTATTAGACTTTGCTATAAAGCCTAAGTTGCAACAATTCGCTTGACTTTTCAACCATAAGATAAAGCCTAGGTTGCAAAATGCATGGTTTCAGGTCTTATTTATAAAAACACCAATAGACCATTCTTGGTTTTCATAAGGTGTTATAACATTGAATAGGTCCCATTTGAAGCATGACTGAGAATGGTGTCTTTCCATTTTTCGGAGCCTATGTTTCTATTCATGTGCTCAAAGTTGTATCTGAGTTTCACATTATCAAAGTTCTCGCGTTGTTTCATGTAAATATGTGTTTAGACACTATCATCCTTTGAGATCGTTTTTGGGAGTGAGTATCATTGTCTATAGGATGAAGGGAGTACAAGGTTATGTTATTTATTAAACTTATCAAGCTCTAACCTTATAACTATCCAACTATTTGATGTGTTTAACATATCCAAGTAAGCTGATAATTGGTATTTCCACAATTAGCTTGACTTACAAACATAAAAAATATGTCACAATCTGCAAAACGAAAATCAATAGAGATCAATTGCTCTATGCGTCCCATGGATTGTTTAGCCTCTAAAATAAGTCGATTGGATCGTAGCTTCAGATAAGCAATGGAGTTAAGATCTGATACATTCGAGAGACTTTTGAGCAATCCACAGAACCCGTAGGGCAATTCTCAAATCATTAACACCAACCAAAGAGACGTCCAGCCCAACAACGTTATTTGATAGCACCTAGACTCTAAATAGTTTAGCAATCATTTTCAATATTGTGAAGTGATACCAAGGCTCAGTTATAGATAGAGCTGGTTAAGAACTAACTATCCAACTGACTTTGAGATGCTTAACAATTTTTTGTGTTTCCTTACTTAAAAATATGGGACAATAGGGAGAGTAGTAGAGGGATGATTTCGATTTTTGACAATGATGTATAATGAGTTGAGGTAGATTTATAGAGATTACACTGATCCACTTTGATTCTATCAAACTCAGCGTGAATCCAAAAATACATAAAATAAATGTGATGGAGACAACATAAAAAGAGAGATTTAGATAAGTTGAAGAACTAACATGCAATTTCTAGGATAGTGTGATCCATGGTGAAGAGTGGTCCATGGTCCACTCTATAATTTCCCCTTTATGATAAACACAAGAGAGCTTATAGTGAAAGAAAGCTACAACTTAATGATTAATGTTCTTGCAAAATCGTTTTCTTGAGATTGTTTCATTTCAAACAAACTCTGATCTGTTTGATGTTACATCAATTATTATGAGAAAAATCGCAAATCAATTAATGATTGAAAGAACGTGCCAAAAACCACCACAATAACTAGTGTAACATCATATAACTCCCACATAGCACATACAAGTCGTCCAAGTTGGGGTCAGAGGGACCACAAAAGTTGATTTTTACTCAAAACCTTAAATCATTACATATATATTTTCCATTTTACTTTATTGGTTTTTGGATTTTATGAATTCGCACTATCTGTATAAACTAAATTTGTATTGATATCCAAACTAAATTTGGATGACATAGAAAAAATGAGGAATTATGCACAAAAAATGTATAATCATTGAGATTTATTCAAGTACTCTTTCTTAACTTATAAATGAACTTGGTATTGAAAGTTGAATTAATTGATGTACACAATAGGTGTAAAGGTTTTTACACCATCAATCAAATATGACCGTCAGACTATTAAAAATATTTAACTTTATCATAATCACTTTTAAATTACACACACGATTGATAGTGAGGTATTGACGGTACAAAACTTTTTATATTGACGGTGCATAAAAATTTAACTCACTGGAAAATGCTTGGATCATTTTTTATATATAGAGAATGCATTTGTTCTTAGAAATCGTGGTTGAGACTAACACAATCTAAAAAACCGGTTTATGAAGTGGAGATTGCTCTCACTTATTATAAACACATTGTGTGAGACTCTTAACACAACCTCTAACGATCAACACTATTGGGCTTGGTTCGTGGACATAAATAGTGGGGTGCCCCCGATAACGGAAACCTGATAGCAGGTGTCACAATGGATCTTGAAGAGGCCGTGTTAGCATCTTAAAAATCGTGGTTGGGTCTAACACAACCTCACAAAATCGGCTTGTGAGGCGAGGATTGCCTCCACTTATAAACACATTGTCAGGTCATCTCTGAACGATGTGAGACTCTTAACCTTTAATTTCTAAATTTAAAAATAAAAACTATAAACTCATTCTTTTTTTAATTTGACCTTGATTACTAGAGTCTGAAAATAGTAAAGATAACATGTCTTAAAGCCAATGTACCTGTGAGACTAGAATAGTAAATGAACGTGTAAGAATCTCCCAGAAGAAAGAGTTGCCTCTGTCAACATGTTCAGGTCCTCTTCTTCCCAGAAATGTAAGCACCATTTTTCCACCAACAACTAATTCTTCAGACCTTGATCGAAGGAAAAAGGAAAAATCTTCCTGAAACTGCTTATAGTATGCTTGAGAAACCACTTCAGGGCTTTTATCACATATGTAAACACAACCCTTGTTCAAAGACCTTTTTTGTTCATCATAGATTTTAGGAGGAACCTAACATAAGCAAGAAATAACCACAATTACATATAGCTATGATTCATGAATATAATTGTAGCTATAGTAGCATCATTATATACTTGATACAATTAAAATCAAAGTTTTGTGTAGCTAGAATTACATTTTGTTATTTTTAACGTGGTTGATACAAAAGAGAACACAATATACAACTTTGAAGTGTATGTAAAAATAAAAGAGTAGTCATTTTTTTTTTTAAGTAGTCTAGTGATTGGAGCTCACACACTTTAAATATGGAGAAGTTGGGTGTTCGGGGTTCGAACCCCAGCCCCTTCATATATTATGTATTTGTCTCTAACAACCGAGCAAAACTTAAAGGGACTAAGAGTACTCATTTTAATCTCAAAATATGTGAAACTTTGTCGTTATAATCCCTAAATGTATTAAAGTTACAAAAATATCTCTAAGTATATCTTTTGTAAGTAATCTTATGAACCAAATTAACTAACAAAATGACAAAACTAATTTATGAAAAACATATTTGAGGACAAAATTGTAAAGAAAAGTAGAGAAAAAAAGAAGTAATGAAAAGAAGCTAGAAGTATTACCCTTGAAAGCCAGTGTAAACTATGGGAGGAATGAACAAAGTGCAAGTAACTATTAGGGAAAAGTCTTCCATAAAATGAACCAGGGTAACCACCCATAAAAATGGAAGGAAACCCATTTTTCCTATCTTGATTAAGCAACTTTTGGAATTCAGGCAAAGCCTTAAAGATAGAATTGAAGTCATTAGTTGGAAGATCATTAAAATAGACTCTAAACTCAGTAGAGTGGTGCATGATTTTATGACTTGTTAATTGAATGGTTTGAAAGATATCTTTGATGATTGATAGAGTATTAGGTCCAGATGAACATCCCAAATCAGCAATGCCTATACTCTTTGGTGTTGTTTCAATGTAAAGTTCTTCAACTGTTTCTATGATTATGTGTTTCACCTTATCTGATGCTTTTTTCTGTGAAAATTCAAAGTAAAGAAATATTATTAATGGAAATAATTTATCAAAATTTTAAGATAAGATATTGAAGAATAATTGAAAGAGAATGAACCTGTAGTGAGGAATTTTTGGCATAGCTAGTTTTGCCAACTCCTCCAGTCATATGAAACATTTTCTCTACATCCATATTTTCTTGGTTTTCTTAGTTAGAATTGGACTTTCTAGTTCTGGCTTGATGAAGAAGTTGTGGTCATGTTTTAAAGCGAATTTCCATGACGTGGCCATTCCATTTTTATTTTTTTTTGCTTGACCATACTATTCATAAAAATAAAAAATAAAACATGTATAATCATGGTAGTTAAGAATTACTCTACTTGAGACAGTAATATTTCATGAGTGACAATAAATGTTATATTGATGATGTTCCAAAAAATCTTATTGAGGTTGTTTGCGGTCACAACTCTGTGACTCCACGTAGTTACTTATATCTGGATTGTACGATCGTGATATACGGTTTAGGGTATGTTAAATTCGAAAAAATCAATATTTTATTAAAATCAAAAATGTGTAATCATCATAGTGTGTACACAATCTATATCCTAAAGAAACAAATTTGTCAAATTCTTTTCTTCTTTATTTATAAAAAAGTCTGCCGGTCTTTAAACCATATGGCTAAGGGAGATGTAAGAGCATCTTGAATAAATTGTTTTTATTTTTTATTTTATGAAATGAAATAAACTTAACTCTTTTTTGTCCAGTCAGTTTATGATAATATTCTACCGTTTTAATCACGTTTCCTTTTGCTCTAATGGTACTCTATTATGAACAAAGTACAACCCAATTCTAAGAATCTTTATAAAACGCCTTCAAAAAAAAGAATCTTTATAAAAAGTAAAACAATGTCGGAGTTACAATAAACATGTGTTTAGACGTTGAGCAAATTGTGGTGAAAACACATGACTTATCAAAGCTAACATATGGAGCTTCTACAAAACCGCAGTGGGAGGGGTTGTAGCCGCGCCTTGACCGTGATCTTCCAAGCACTAAAACATATATTAAGTGCGAGTTGAATTCACAGTGGAAAATTGCAAGTTCAAGCTTCGGTTCATGTATATTGCGATGTTTCTATGAATTGTGTTATATTCACGGGATAATCGTATTCATGTTATGAAAGATAAAAGTGATTTGGGACACCTAATTTTTTTTTTATATAATCATGTGTTCTTAAATATAATTGTTTTGATTTTGTGTATGGAATGAATTCTAATATAAAGCTTAAATATATAGTCTTTTTTGGCTAAATATAATTTTTACCCTCAAATTTATAGTTTTTTTTTTGCTAAATGTATACATATATAAATATAAATTTATTTTAAAATCAATTAACTTTCATTTCATATCAATTAAATCAGAAAAAAAAAAAAAGAAAAAAAAAAAACAAGCATGTTGTCTACGGCAGAGTACCCATCCGTAGAGCAGGACTTAATGGGGGTAATGATCCCATCCACATGCCTAAGAGTAGCTTTTTATTTTGTTTTGAGAAAATGCCTTAGAGGAGCCAAGTGCTTATAACAATAACATATAACACTAATGATTCAAATTGTCAAAAAGTTTGATGTTAGGCATCATACCAGAAAAAGTTATATATAGTGGACGTTCCCTGTTTTGTCTCCAGAAAAAGTTCCATTTGCTTTGAAGGGTTTGTGATTGATTAGGAATTGGACCAACTTGTGATGGTGGTAGTAGCAACTTTAAGTCCATCAAATCAGTGTGCCTTTAGTTGGGTATTTGGATATTATATTTTATCATGAATCAATTATCTCATACAATTGTTTTTCTTACATTCATTGGATTTTAGAAATACATGAAAATGACTAAAAACACTTCAATAGTAGTTAACTATCAATGACTTATAAGTAGAAAATCGACGGTAGTTAACTACCGCTGAATTTTTATTAAAAGCAAATGTCATTCTCTCAAGTGTAATTCTCTTGATTTTTAGTAACTATACATCTCAACCCACACTCAATGTCCTCTTTTCTTTATAATTTTATGTTTTTTTTCCTCTCCAATGTTTAAAGGTGTAGATGTTACAATTGAGATGATTCATTCCATGTTTTATCATGCATGCACTCCATCATAATATAATTTAACCGTATTTGTTTATTAATATAAAAAAGATAATTGATAGCATAAAAAAATTGAAGTTTGATTCTCTCGTGTAACGTTTGCAAAGGCTCGACTTTTTGTTGAAAAATGTGACAATTACGATCTTTTCAGATTGACCAAGTTGTAGCTGCCCATAACATAGCCATAGTACAACAATCCCGTTTGGAAGGACCACCTAACGCACAAAAATGATTTTGTTGCTCCTGCAGAAGACCATTTCCTACAAACTTGAAGCCCAACCAAGCTGCCACCATATTCCAGATTCTTCCAAAATGATTACATCTAACAAGTAAGTGGTTCTTCTCCTCATCCAAACCACAACCCTCGACACAATGACAATCATCTGTACTAACAATACCTCTCCTAACTAGATTATCCTTAGTCGGAATGCGATTCAAGAGCAAGCGCCATACAAACAGATTCAATTTGAGCGGCACTCCTTTAACCCAAACATTGGTAAGGCCATTTAAAAATCAAAATTATGTATTGACGCATATGCAACAGTCAACTGATCGGTCATTATGCGATGGAGGAAGTATTATTTACCACTTCTTCGCTTTCATAATTAAGGACTAATTTGTAAAATAAAATTGTCTAAGAATAAATATCACTTTTTAATTTTTGATGTATTATTATTTTTTTATTATTCATTTTATTTAATATACTTACATCACTCTCAACTCAATATCTTTTAGTTTACCTTTTTTTTTTGTGGTCAAGTACCCTAGTGGCTAGATTCACACACATTATGTGTGGGGAATCCGAAGTTCGAACCCCGACCCCTGCACAAATTACGGGACAATTACGATCTTTTAGTTTACCTTTATTGCAATGATAAATACATTATTAATTTTTAAGAAGTTTATTATAAAAAACAATACTTCAAAATCTAATTTAGTAAAAAATTTAGTGACTTTTTTTATTAATACATCTTTTTTAATGGGTGTGAAATGATATAACGATTAAATCGGAGTAACAAATTTTAGTCTAAGCTAAAGATTACAAAGTCAAATTTGTCTAAAGAAGCAATGGGCTGTTGACACGTGTGTATTGTAGGTTTAACACATGACTGTATAAACTCCTAGTTGTGGCAAAGTGTGGTTTCTTAGTGGATGCTTTGCTGCCATGGACGACCCACATGTACTCCTTAAATGCATGAATTTTCAAACAGGATCATAATACCCCAAAAAAGGACCATAATGCTTATTTATTAGCCACGAGGAAAGGTTTTTTTTCTTTGGAGCATTTGTTACGAAATAGAAGGAATGGGGTGTGAGGAATTGCCGTCATGAATTGACACACTTGAAAATATCAAACGTGCAATGAACATCATGCAATTCTAGGGAAATTTCGGCACGTTATAAAGAATTAAGTCTATATATTTAAATACCGTAAAAAAAATACTTAAATATATATATTATTGGAGAAATTTTTGCATATATACTTGAGATTTTGAAATAATATTATGAAAAACCATACTTACATACGGTGATGGATCCATAAATTTTGAATAGTAGAAGCAATATGTACATATAAATTTCAAACAATACTATTTACTATTTTTTGTGAGTTCTCTTATTTCTCAGTAAGATATATATTCTCTACTTTAACTGTTATTGATGAAATATCTTCTTTGCCTTTGATAAAGAAAATCACTTAAGAAGAAAATGCATTTAATATAGCGTGTATATATTATTAGTAACCTAATTCTTGGTTGAATGTTAGTTTTAGTGAGATACTATACACTATTAATAATTAATGCTACACATATAATTGTTGGACCGTTGGTGAAGAACAATGAATAGGAAAGGTACCAAGAAAGCCAAAAACAAAGTGGGGGCACGAGCCTGCTCAAGGGCCAACGTGCATCCATCCCTGCTTACGTTTATATTTGAAAGAATATTATGATATATGATTATATAATAGCTTGATCACACATTTCATTCATTTTTAGAAACAGTATATCTTACGTAGTATATAAAGGAAAAGTAAATCTTTCTCTCTCCCTACCTCCAAATTCCTCCAAAACAGACCTTAAATTAACATATTTAGTGTACAAACCCTTAATTAACACATTTAGTTTATGATTGGATACACGTTTCCTACTAAGGCTAGGATGTTGTTGGTTCTAAGAAAGATGATGTTCCACCCAAAAAGTTGGAACTTATATGTCAAAAATTGAGAACAAAAGAATTACACTTCACTATTTTACAAGTGTGGCTGAAGTAAGTATAGTTTCTTTGTAAATTTACTTAATTTCATTATAACTTAATTTTGTTCCAATATCTTAGATATCTACACCACCTTTGTATTGAATTGGGCAAAAGTGAGGTGTATGGACTTGTAGTCATCTCTAGTAGTTGCACATAATTAATACCAAAGAAGCGTGAAGTAACTTTTCTATATTCGTTAAGAAAGAATATGGGAGATAACAAAATCTCAACCATTGTTGATTAGTAAGCATTCAATTTATTTATTGTGCATGAACTGCGATATGTTTAATGATAAAAATTTAACGAATTAGTATTCTTTATTGTAGAGCTTTGGAAGGATATAGTAAGTTGCAATGTGTGAGAAGGCATAATAAAGTAGTATATGGTTCTATCCTACGATAAGTTGTTTACATAAACTAATGTTTCATCTATTATCTTTGTAGTGTTTTTGTATTCTATAACAATTCTTGAATAATAATTACCAACTAAACAGTCACATTTGTTCATATTCAATTTCATATTCGAATGGAGGTAGTTTTTTAAGAGAGAAACTACGTTGCCATGACACATATGTTGAACATTGTATCTGGTGGTGTTAATAATTCATGGATGCAAGTACGTAATAGGATTTTTTTAACAAGTTGTATAAGTTACTTAATTTTATTTTTTCATGTTTATATTTCATGGTGTTAATATTTATTCAATTTCATATGTATAAGTTAATAATTCATGGTGTTAATATTTATTCAGATATTTGTGGATTCAAATCTCTTTCGTAAGAATGAAGTTAAAAACTTTCAAGAACACTGTGCAAATATGCTTTTGGAACTTATTGAAGCAAGTGTGGATTCAGCTTAGTGTGAGATTGGTTTTGGAATAGACTTAGTTATGAGACAGGTTATTGGAACAGGTGGGGATTCAACATAGTTGGCCTATTTTGAGTTTTTGTTTATTTAGTGTGCTTGTTGTTCTTATTGTATATGTTTTTATCTATTTCTACTTTGGCCTAACTCTTACCTTGCTAGTACAGTGGCTTTTTATGATTTTGTTTTGATTAGTACATGTTTTACATGTATCTTGGTCTAACTCTTAAATGTATCTTTTGATTAATACAATTTAATGGGATGAGATACTCTGCAGAGGAAAATGGGATTCAAATTCTGCATACATGCATGAAAGAGAGAAAAAAGAAGTGTACTTCTTAGGTCGATTGAAACTTATACGACTTAAGAAATTAGTTCCTTAGGTCGGGTTAATGTGTCACTCGTATTTTTAAAGGACCATACTTCTTAAGTCGGCTCCCAACTACCCGACCTAATAATATTTATTAGTGGCTCAAAATCCAACTTAACACACCAGAACTTGTTATGTTGCCTGCTATTAGGTCTGGTTCAAAACCGACTTAAGAGGCCTTTTTTAAATGACTTAAAAGGATTCCTGCACCAGTGCTTCTGAGTATTCGTAAGTTTGAAAGAAAGAAAAAAAAAATCCATGGAAACCAATGAGTGCTTAATAAAAAATTGTAGAGTAAATTACACTTCCCTGCTTAAATTACACTACTTTTCCTCTTTTATCAAAATATACATTCACATCCCTTTTTATGCAAAAATTATTAAAGAAAATTACACAGCCCTCCATAGAGTGAAGCTTGAATTGCATTCCCCTCTCTTTTTATATTAAAATAAACACTCTCCTCCTTTGTTAAACTTTTTAGCTCATTATTATATAATTAAACTTTTAACAAGAATATTTTTTTATCTATTTTTTATTCACAATATCATTAGCAACATATTATAAACTATGAAGCCAAATAAGATAAAATATAAATATTAACTTTCAAATAATATAAAGATGAAAAATATTGAACAAATGATTAAAATTGATAAAATAAGCTAATTAAAAGTAAATTTTATATTATAATATCATAAAATTAATAATAAAACATTTAAAGTTAATTATCATTGACACTTCAAGTTATAAAGAAAGAACAATGGTATTTCTTAAATGGTGCCTTGAAATTTTCCACATAAAATGGTGACTTAAAGTTAATTGTTATTATAAAAATATTTATTTAAAGTAGAAGAATTAAAGTGTACTACATATTTAAGCCTCAAGGAGGACAAAGTGTAATTCTAGCATCTCATTGGGGAGGAAAACATAATTTTGTCTACATATTTAATTTTCAAAGGAGTGAAGTGTATATTTGAACATAAATGGAGAGATGGGTGTAATTTAAGCTTATTTCAGAGCGGTGGAGTGTAATTTACTTAAAATTGTAATCCCTCTGCTGTATTTTAAGTGTCCTTTTAGAATAGTACTCTTCAATTGATAAAGTGGATTTTTGAAGTTTTTTTTTATCATACTCTCATTTTAATCCATCAACATTTTTTTCCCATACAATATTGCACTTTCCAATTAATTTGATCGTCATTTTTTCTCCCATAATTAAGAATTATGATACACTCTCCCTTTCTCCGATAAATTTTTATTTATTTACACACACTATATCTCTCCAATAAATTTGATGAACCATCCCTTTTATTTTGTTCTATTGAGCCTTTCGCTCTTACTTCTTGTTAAACATTCATGAAGTCTTTTGTTTTCCATCAAAAAATTTCTTCTATTTTGCACTTGATATTTTTAACAATGTCACCAATGTTATATTTCAACTCCTCAATTGATTTATATATCATGGAACCACAGTTATAGGGAATCAAATTTAGTTTCATTATTAGCAACAAAACAAATTTAGTTTCATGGAAGTTTAAATTTGCAGATAATGAAATACAAACTTTGTTTCAGAAGAAAAAAAAAAGTACTATTGAAAAAGAAGTAAAGTAAGAGTAATTGAAAAAAAGTATAATCGACAAGTTGTATTTTTAAACTATTAAAACAACAACTAAAGAAGTTAATTAAAAAGAAAGAAAAAATGTACTCAAACCACATTTAAAAGAGACGGATTGAGTACTTCAAAACACTCTACCGTGATTTATTATTTACCCAATACATTGCCTTAGGAAGGCTTGTGGAATGTCACATGTGCGCCCTACTACACAGGAACACCACCCTCAAGTTGATCCTGCTTGTTGAATCGATCACTAACTTACTCCCGCGTTCGTCGTCGGATTTCACGAAAGCAGTTACACTAAGCTTGTCTATGTAAACGTGACTCCATGCCACGTCCCATGTACGATCACATTTTACACGCTTTTTCTCACACTTCTCTCTCAAGTTCACATACTAACTTGACCGTCATAGCAGTTACATGTTTTGCATGTTTCTTCATCATCCATGACAAACAGTCTTCGCCATCGAACATATCATAATTTTTTTTCCAATTAATATATTTTTATTTATTATATTTCAAAATATTTAACTACTTCACTGACTAGTATTAATGATAATTTAATTAGAAATTTGTTAGAAACACTCTTTTTCTAACACTCACTCTATTATTTGATAAAATTTACTTGGGTTTCATACTTTAAAAATAGACCCACATAAAATAGTGAAACTCACATAAGTTTCATCTAATAAAAGAATAATTATTATTGTTAGAAAAAGAGTGCCGATAGTATTCCTCTTTTTTTTTTTTGGTTCAATAGTCTAGTGGCAAGATCACACACTTTTAAAGTGTGGAGAAGTGGGGAATCCGGGGTTCGAACTCCGACCCCTGCAAACATTGTCCCTGGTAGCTACCAACTGAGCTACACTTACGAGACTAATAGTATTCCTCTTAAATAGTAAATAAAACTCATTTGATTATTGAAATCATCACAATTACTCAAACATACAAAATGTAACAGCCTGATTTTCACTAGATTTAATTTTAATTGTTTTTATGTGTGTTTAATTATGTTCATATGTGATTAATTACCTATGTGTGTATTTTAATGGGTTTTCGTGTTAGAAGGGTATTTTGGTCATTTTTCGAGTATAGTAATTTCATGGTGAGAGTTATTTTTAGTGTTGCAAGTGAGAACCATTATTTTTACTAAGTTACTATTCGGTTGTGATAATTAGTTTTGAACCGATAATTATTTGATAATTTTTAACCGTGAGTGGATAGAAACTTTAGGAGTTAGTTTATAAGGGTTTTGAGCCCATTAGACTTTAAGGGTTAAGCCCAATAGTGTAGACACTATTTAAGCCTTAGACTTTAAGAGAATTGGGGTTCACAATCATTTTACAAAATTTTGAAAAGAGATAGAGAGAGAAAGAGGAAGAAAAGAGGGTTGTGGAGAAAAGCTTGAAGAACCAAGAGGAGCTAGGGATTCTATTGAAGCTTTTCCTAGGATTATTGCTTATTGAGGTAAGAGGGTTAGATTTCAATCATAATCTTTTAGTTAGTTTCTTCTCTCTTTTTCTACACATAAGTGCTTATTTGAATAAGTGATTATTGTGAACCTACCCGTTGAAATTCGAGCTCATGTTGTAGTGATATCTTTGAGTATGTTAATTTGATGATAATTGAAATTGTTGTTTATGAAATTGCATGTTCATGATATATATATATATATATATATGACTACTTGATGAAATATGTCCAATTGATGAATTATGACATGTTGTTGTTGAATTGTGATGGAATACATGATTATAAGTTGTGGTTAATTGTTGTTGATAATCTCATATCATGGTTTGGGTATGAATTATGATTGGAGTTGTTGTTGTTGTTGAATTGAGTTGTTGTGAAGAATTGAATTGTGGTTGTTGTTGAAAACTTGTTGTTTTGAAAAATGGTTTTAAAACAATTTATAAAACATATTCAATTGTCGCAAAATGAGTGTATTCGATGTGTTAGAGCCCCGGGTCATGCCTTGGATCATTTTTGATGAATGGGGGACTTAACCCTTCGATTTTTGGGCGAAAATGGCGAAGACCCGAGGCCGAAACACGCGAAAACGCGCGTTTACGGAGTGCTGCACCTGAGCAAGGGCGCTAGGCGCCCATAGTCAGAGAGCTAGCGCTAGGTGCTGCACCTCTAGCGCCAGGCGCCCAGGACAGGACAACAGGAACGTTGTTCCGTGTTCGGGTGCTTGGGGGCAGTCGTGTAGGGGTCTTATGCGATCGTTTTGAAGTGTTCTTTTGCTGTTTTCACTTACTTTTCTACTGGAACATAATTGGCTTTGTTGAAACTTAAATTTTCCAAATGGTTTGAAACTTGAAGTTATGCCGTTTTTGGTTTTCGGAAATTATCGGAAAATGATCTTTTGTGAACATAAAGGATTACAAACTTGGTCTACAGTTCATATGAGATTAGACAAGGCGTGTAAGGATGGTATAATGTCCTAATCATTTCAAACTTGATTTTCGGGTGGGATTTTGGAATATGTGAACTTGGGATTTTCTCATACGGACTTAGGCTAATCTCTGAACTAATGCTTGATAGTTCGTAAGTGGCCTATGCTCATACTTATATGATTAATTAAGATCGAGTTGTAGGTTTCCAAACTTGAACAAGTTACTTTGCTTTGAAAAGTATCAATGTTTGCCGTTTTGCTACTTGATACAGACTTTGTCGAAAATGGTTATTTAAAGCCGATTACTTTATATATATTTCGTGAATGGCTTTATATGATTAAATGAAGATATGTGAACGATTGTTACGTGTTGAATATGATGTTTATCATAAGGTGTTGTATTTTCTCCTTTACTTGGATTGTGAGAAAGTATATGGAGTTGTTGAGCTATATTATATAGTTGATGTTGATTAATGTATATATGACAATTATATGTTGATTGATTGTGTGGACGTAAATACTTGATAATGCAATTGTTGTTGAAGTTGATCAATGTAAATGGAGGTGTACGTTTACATTGTTGTTGGTGGATATTTATGTTGGAGATTTTGCATTATTGGGTCTTTGCTTGTATGTCCATGCATCATAGTCATATTGAGTAATATGCGAAATGTAAAAGGAGATATACTTTTACATAAGTGAATTGTAAGAGGAGGTGTACTCTTACATAAGATGTTATCTTGGCATCTTGTTGTTGGTGACGGTACCGCATGCATCTAGAAGAGTCTAGAACATTGCATGCATTTGAGTAATTGATGAGTCGTGTCATAATTGAATCTGTGTAGATTGGTGGAATTCGGTGAATGTTGTGATTATGTGGATTGGTGTATACGTACATTGGTGGATTTGTTGACGGTTGTGAATAATTGAATTATGTTCTAATTGCATGTTTTACTTGCTTGTGCTTATACGCTTGGTGAATCTAATTGATGATAATTATTTTGATAATAGTAATGAGGTGAGAATTGTATATGTATATACATATGATGTGGTGATTTCTTTGATAACAATGATTGCTTGTTTATAACTTTGAAATGATGAATTGTACTTGTTGAGTTAAGTATGCTAAATAAAGAATAAGGTGAGTAATCATTTCATTGATTGATGTTGATAAATGATGAGCTTATGTTGATGACTCGATTAGAGATTGAATGTGTTTGCTATGCTATGTTAGTGATGTGATAGCTTGAGGTGTATGGAATGAGGGATAATAATCATGTGATGTTAGTATTCTAGGAGGGATGGGTATGTATATGTGTTATGCATGAAATCCTTGAATGTTTATGTTTGTTTTTGTTGATTATGATTGATGTGAAGTTAACCCCCAGTGGTTTTGACCGCCTACTTGTTTGTATGAATGGGTAGACGGAGTGCAGGAGTAGTTTGCTCTTTGGTGAGCGCTTGGATAGCGGGAGCTAATCTCCGTTATCGTTTCTTGGAGTCTTAGATTAGGCTCTGATTAGGACGTCGGTCTTTATGTTTTTGTTGGATTTATTTGTTATTGAGATTTCACCCATATGTCGGGATTTGGAGATTTTATATGATGATGTATATTGATCTCATGACATGTATACTTTGGAGATGTATGATTTATATCCGCTGCGACTGTTGAGAAGTTTTATATATGCATGTTGTTTGATAGTTGTTGAAGACGTAACGTCTATTTCTTAAATATATGCTTTATTCGCGTGTTTTATCGCTTTAATAGAAATAGGGTGTTACACAAAACATGAATGGAACCCTAAAATAAGATATCGAAGAAGCAGTAGTGTCTCAAATTTTAATTTACATATTTTATGCTTACTATTGTTTTTTTGTTAAATCAACATCAAATAAGTCACATTTTCAATCATTGGAATGTGAAGGATTTTATTTATCTACTCTCTTGGTCTTAAAATGAATGTTGTTGTTTAACAATGTGTAATATTTACATGATATACTTTAATGTTATCTTTCGATTAAATTTATAAAGACAAATGATAATAAATAAGATGTTGTTTAATTTTTTTTAATGAACATTTTCGAAATATAAAATTTTATAATTTTTGTTAATAGGTAATTAATGATATCAAAATTAAAATTGTACATTGACGTACATAAAACAATCAATTAAACCAATGATTTTAAACGAAAAAAGTATATTTAATTTAAAAAATTAAACAGCTATATATCATAATTCATAGACACAAGTAACACTTATTTACCCAAAAACTGTCCCAAATTTAGAGTTGATTTAGTGGAACTTCAATTCAAATTTCATATAGTATAATTTTCATCTAATGATGTTAATCTCTCAAAAAAATCTTATGATGTTAATTGTCTGACCTTGTGTATGAATGATTCCTTCTACCATAAGGAATAAATGAGTCACTTGTTAGATTAGGATTAGCATGACCGTAAATTTGATGTAACCAATTAGTGAATTGATGGCAAGTACAAAGTGCCAAAATTACGTATGTGTTCAACGTGAACAAGCAAAATTTGCCATAAAAAGGAGACCAGGCGTGATTGGAATGGAAAGTTTTGGAATAAAGGTGGGCCTAACAATGCACTTGTCAGTTATCACATGATGACCTACCTCATTTAGAGAGTTCAGATCAGTGGAATACATGTTCAATCAAGTTTACATATAGCAGCTGTGTAGATGTAACACTCTCCCACCAGGCTCAAAAAAGTTTGTCACTCAAACTAGTTGGAATTAATCAAAGCTTGAATTAATCTTCACCATTAATTCTTTGTTAAAAAATAGGCTTAATTGCACTTTTGGCTCCCTATGTTTCAAGAAGTTGAGATTTTGGCCCCCTAACTAATTAAAATACAAATCAGTCCGCTATGTATTGGATCTTTGGCAGTTTTGGCCCCTTAGACCAATTTTGACTCAGTCAACGCTGACGTGACACTTCAAAGCAATGCACACATGGCGGCTTTGAAGTGTC
>Ga0315914_1004291_pt1 | contig 21341 bp, 21 predicted proteins | sample MpolenodulesMG_FD_203920 | JGI IMG/M metagenome (GOLD analysis project Ga0315914, IMG submission 203920) | Medicago polymorpha root nodule microbial communities from Los Angeles, California, United States - elongated nodules | ecosystem: Host-associated > Plants > Roots > Nodule | place: USA...
CCGGACCTAATCTCTAAGGGTTTTTCTCTCTTTTTCCCTTCCCAAAAATAAAAGTAGAAAGTTCAAAGATTAAAGGTGCAATACCAATCAATGGATTGATACCCAAAAATCACGAGCACAACAACTAAATTTACTTTATTGAATAGGTGATATATGTGTTGGCTCATCAAGTGCGACAAAGATTTATATCAATATAGACATTCCAGAATTTATATCCGATTTGAAGGGAATTGAATGAATATAATATCCAACATCCACTTTTCTATCAGCTTTCTAAAACAGCTTATTCACCAATTAAGCACTTCTGCTTGTTTCCAAAATAGTTTAACCAACAACTTATGGCTTTTGTCATGTCAACCTCAACCAAAACTTATGAACAGCAACCCAAACATGTATAAACACTATTAAAACCTTGACTGTAACAACTTAATTTTTAAATTTATCATTTATGGCAGGTTTTCTCCAAACAACTTATCTTTCAACTTAAGCACAACTGACAACTTCTGTTTTCAGCTTATTGTCCCAAACAGCACAAAACCACTTATATTATTTCCTTGCAACCCTTCACCAAGCAGCTTAAGCTAAAACAAGTACAACTTAATTTCAGCTTATTACTACTTAATCACTTTTGGCCTTAAACAAAAACCATTTTTCTTGTTTTTAACATCAATAGGAACCACAAACCACACCATCTAAGGCGCATACAAAACAGTAGATAAGTCAAATCAACATTTCAAGATCTTAAGAGGGATAGAGAGCTCGGCGGAGAAGGAGTGACATAGAAGAAAAGGGTAAATTTGATGAAGCAATGTGATTACTAAAGCACAAAGGTCATGATTTCATAGTTGCATGTTAATTTCCCCTTGTTTTGGGTTGAGTTTGATGGATTGGAGTGATGGATGGAGAGAAACGTGAGAGATATAGAGGGGGAAGAAGAAAATGAAAGAAGAAATGAGGTTTGCCCCTTTTTATAGTCGTAAGTGTCAATTACCAAAATGCCTTAATTATCATATTCTCGTAAAACACATCAAAACTAATACTGCTGAACGATAAAATTTTCGGTCGAACATTACAGTTAAATATTTCCCGCTATATAATTAACCATTCATAGATATTTCTTCTCTGACACTTCACTAATACCGCAATCATGTGTCTAGGTCTTTAGGTCGATACAAGAATTGGTTCGTATTTGTCTTGAGTTATTTTTTCAACAATCACTGATGATTGTTCCACTCAAAATTTGTCACGTCTAATGTTGTTGTAGTCAAGTGATTGTGTGGTCTAACTCTTATATTATATGGAGATCAGTTTAACCCAATGGGTATTATTTTTGCAAATTGTCTTAAAATGATTTCTTAATTTTAAATTTAGTAATGATCCACCATTTTTTCATTTTGGTTGTGTTGCCATAATTCCTATGTTGGGTCAGAACCTCACATCACTGACCATGGTATGGTGTGTGTGGCGTGTGGTGCCTCTTTAGGCTTTTTTGATGAAGATTTTGCTTAATTTGATCTTTCCTTTTTTGAAGTGGTGTGACAACACAGTGCTACGTGTAAAATTCACTCACACAGCTTAATTTTTTACTTATTATTTCACTGCAAGTTGTGATATTGGGTTATTGTATTAGATGAATTTTATCCTCACCTCAAGTGAACTTGCACGTGCATACCATGTCATGCCATGTCATATCATCTTACGACGTTTGTGACAGCTGCGGACATGACTATTTTCAAATTTTCTGTTGACTTTGAATTTTTATTTCATTTTGAAAATTATTTTGCAACTTTAAGGTCCGTAGATAGAGAGAGTTACAACTTAGTTCCTTTGAGGCTAAAAATAGTTACATTCGACTCTTCTTATATGTATAACACTTGTGGGGTGGTTATAATAGAAGTCCTACAAGAATTTGTTCCAATCAAATTGTCCAAGTTCTTATACTTAACATGTCTTCTTTCATCATCAGCTTGACAGGTTTCATTTCCACCATTGTCTTTTTTTCATACGTTGTTTATACACTTAATTTTTTATATTGTAAGGGTAAGATTGAGTGTGTGTTGTATAAAAAGTATGTTGGTTTATTTAAGGATATGTTAAGAGGTTTTGGATCAGGTCTTCCTGTGGTTGTTATTAAATTCGGCAAAATCTGCAAAGAAGAAGGTGATAAACACGGTTGCTTTGTAGCTTGGATTTGCAGCTGCTTTGCATGCTTGACTTACACTTCGATGGTATTCGCTTTCTGTATTTTTGTTACCAGGTTGTGGTGTTGTTAGGAGTGTTAGGGAAACTACAATGATCATTCTTGATCCCATCGTTGTTAATGTTATATCTCTTACCTGATAACACCGACCTATCTATTCAAAGTGGACATCAACCTATCTTTAACTTGACAACTTCAACAACGTTTGGATCAAGCATGTAATCAAACATTAGGTTCAGCTCACTCCTGTCGTGAATGCTCTTGAGTCTTTGCATTTTAACCATATTCTTCCAAGAAAAATATTGGAGGGTCTTCTTAACACCCCTGAGGAAGGTTTATTTGTTTTATGTTATAGGGTTGTTAGGTGTTTTCATGTTCATAAATCTTGGTATGCTTTGTATCGGTGTGGTAGACTGATGAATCAAGAAAATGGTTTATACATGCGTGTCCATTGCGACCTCACAACCTTTAACATATCTTCCAAGTAAATCATTTTTCTGTTTTCGTTTGGTCTGCTTCCCTTATTACATGCTTCTGTTTTAAATATAAATTTAGGTGCAGGTTGGGGATTGTTGTCGATGATGGGAAAAACTATTGTCAGATTCCTAATGTTTGATTACATGCTTGATGGAATTAACTCTCTTGAGTACAACACACGAGAATGTTTTAATTTATATCTCTACCTTAGTTTATATAAAAATGAAAATGCATATGTCCATTTGGATATGTTGCCTGTTTGTAATAAAGTTTGGTTTTTAGTGAGCATGTTTTTGTTCTTCTTAGGATCTGAATTTTGCACTGAGTAAGGATGAGATGACCATTTTAAGGGAAAAGAGTGTGCTCTTTATTGTTAAGAAGGCACGTTAGACTCCACAAATGGATGGAGATTTAATCGAGGTTGTGCGTTTGACATTTAACATTACCATGCTTTCAGTACAAGAGTAGTCCCGAGAATTTTTGGTGGAAAATTCTTGGTATTTTTGTTCTGTGTATTCTGTTCATGCTATCTGCATGTCATGTAGTATGTAATCTATCATTGGTCGTAATGAACATAATATTAATTTGGATCATGTGTAATGTATATCGTAGATGACATCACATTGGTTGTATTGTTTTATGAATTTGTTGCTGGTCGTGGAATTTAGTTTGGTAATCATGATCAAATTAGTCTTGAAAAAATCTGTGGAATATCCCAAATCTAGTAAATTAAAAGAGTAATGTTAATTAGAACACTATTTGGATATTAATTTAAGAACTAGTGGATAATTGAGAGAATTAGTAGAAGGAATGACAAATAGGTCATTGCCTAAGAATGCAAGGGCAAAGTTGTAATTAGGACCAATTATTACATAATTGAAATTGTGGTATTGGATAACACAAAATTAAAACACAGTCTTTCTCCCCCTTTCTCGTTACTTCATCGAATCCAAAACCCTTCATGGCCAAAATTCAATATTCTTCCATTTTACTTATTTAAAAGCTTTTCATGGAAGTTCCTTCTCAAAGATTATGTTGGTGGGTTAACAGAGATATGAGATTAAGTGGAAGAAAAGTAAAGATCAAGGAGGAGGAAGGTTAAGAAGAAACTTGGAGAAACATGGAAGTTCTCACAAATTCTACCAATTCTTGTTGTTCCATCAAATCAACAAGGTAAGTTCCCTAATTTATGTTTCAATTTGAGTAGTTAGGACTGAATTTGTTGATTATGGGTGATGGGTGTGTGAGTGGTATGAGAAAATTAAGTCTTCTCAGATAAATCTAATGTTGGAGTAGCTCGATTCATGGATTTAAATAAGTTAGAGAATGATGAATTTGGTTTCACGCTCTTAATGAGAACTTTTGTTGAAGAACTTGGAGAATTAGAGGTAACTATATTGAGGTGTTGTTGATATCATTGTTGTTGGACTGAAATTGGAATTAAGATTAATGGGAATTATGATAAACTCATTGGAAAATAGATAAAATTTAACATGAAATAGGCTCTGGAAGAACTTAATTTTGTTATGCCATGACTAAGAATATTGAGATAGAAGTTTAAGTTGCTGAATTTAAAATCCGTACTATCATTTTAGAATGTTTATGTCATATCTCTTTGTTCATACATCATTTTGGAATGGGAATATGACCATTTGAAAGTAGACAAAATTTAACATGAAATAGACTTTGGAATGACTTAATTAACTTATGTTATGATGGATAAAACTGAGTTGCATGTTTTAGTTGTTGAAACAAAAATCTGCACTACTGTGGTTGGAATGTTCATGTTAAAATATTCGGTTCGTCCGCCAGAATGAAAGGAAAAGGACTTAAGAGAAGGTCATAAACTAAGGTTAAGAGCAAGAGAAGAGGGCTGATGGGAAAGCAATGGCAGGAACTTTGAATTGCGGCAAAAGCTATTGAGATAATTCAGAATTGTTACAGTGAGTTCCTTTATAGTTAGGACCTTACCTTAGGTAGGTTATGTTTATGTATGAACTGTGAAACAAATGAATTAAGTCTATCTTATTTTTTATGTAACTTCCCTTTGTGTATTAATGTTGTTATTGAATTTATGTTGAACTGTTAAGATGTTTTCTTGGCCTTGCAATCGGTTACACATTGATGGCAATAGCCAATAGTTAATATTTTAACTTATGCAACAGGTTTCACATAGCGAGCGACTTGTTGTACCACCACAATATCATGCATCGGGTCACACTATAAAGTGCAACCAGTGACCACTCTTGAAAGATGATGAAAACTGCATTGTAATGTGTAAATGGCTGCTCCGGACCATTCAGAAACAATATAAACATAACAACAACACTACGACACAAGAGAGAATGAAGTTAATGTATGTGTATGCTTTTAGTATTGAGAAAATGATATTGAACTCTTTATGAGAATGATTACCAACCCTTTAGAAAATGACATATGATAATGATATGTGTAGAACCTAAATAAATATGTTATACAGTGTAAGAAAATAAATACTCAGCAATGTATCAGATATACATATAATTAGAAAACATATCAGATATATGTTACAAGTTTTATATACAAATGTATTTGTTACAGATAAGTTATGTCCATCAAGCTCAAGATTATGCTGGATGAGATTTTCACGCAAGGGAAATCTATACAACGATAATTAAGTCGTGGTTCTCTAACTCCCCATTAGTAGTGGAATTAAGGTTCCCCATCAGTAGTGGACAAGCGTTCTTTGATGTAAGTCCTACGTGTCGGCAAGAGGAAACTGACTCTAGCCTCAGATAAGATTTTAACCGGTTTATCAAAGCAAATTTATTTGGGGTTACTCCACTCGAATCCATTTCGTAAAATGAACTCAGATAATAATTGTATGTTACACGCTAAATTCTAACATAATGAGTGTGTTGTAGGTGAAGTGTATTGGATCATGTGAAGTATGTTGGGAAGTTAAATATAAGATATATGGAAAATTGGTCTTAGAATAGTATAAAACATGATGGTTAGGAAGATTGTTGCTATAAGAGATTATGATATTATTTATCTTTTTATTTTAACATTGCTCATAAGTATTGTATGGTTACATTTTGAGCCCAATGTGAATTAGTGGACACTATTACTTTTCCCACCATATTGCATTTTCACGTGTCTTATTTTTTCCTAAAATACCATTTGTTCAAATTATATAATTTGAAATCTGGACAGAGTTAAGATTATAAAATCTGAATAGTATAGAAACTATTGGAAAATAAATCACCTTAGAGATGTTCGTGTAGTCTTAGTAAAAACTACGTCTTGGATTATATAATCTGAAACCCCTTAAATCAATTAGGGTTAGTGAACCCGAAAAGGGTTAAACACCCAAAAATGGCAAATTTTTGTGTAAAAAAATGCACGTTTCAGATTATATAATCTGAAATGTCATAAAATGTTTAGGATTATATAGTCCAAATTGTCCTAGCACATAGATATAAACAATGTATTTTGTCTGATACGTATAGATGGTAATTCTTTGCTATAAACATGCATTCGTGAAATTATAAAAAAATAAAATACTTAAATGAAAATGATAAGAAAAAACACAAATATTCAAACATAAAATTAAAACAAAAATTATCCAATGGCTACAAACCAAATATTCAAACATAAAATTCAAAACATCAAATTTGTTCAAAATATTAAAACACAGTAAAACTAAGCCCTAGGACCCCTGCCACGCCTACGACGATAAACCGCCTTCCATGAACCTCCGCCAGATTGATTCCAAATTATTCCATTCATCAGTCCGTCTTTCCACCACATTACTGGTCATGACAGACAAGACACGATCTCTGATACGGTCCAACCTTAAGGTCAACTATAGGTATCCATGTGCTCCCTCCTGCTCAACAACAACCTCATTAAGGGTCTCCCGCTCGATTGGCCTCGAGATATGAACAACTTCGTCCGTAAGTATGAGGTGTGGATGCGAAATGGAATAAAACCATCTGATGTAACCTTGTGCCGCCTCAACACCAAAAATAACAGCAAGCCTAAGTCCCCATCATCAACATATGATCAGGGTAGTGCATATATCGGTAACTGATCTCCAATAAAATCGTATGAGCAGATGAACTACACATGGATGTCCGCGGATGGTTTGGACAAAACCAAACTGGTGAAACACCCACTCCAACATATGTCTCACCATACGAGTCTAGTATCTGAGCCATCTAGAGTGAAGATCGACCCGCTCAAACAGACATATCTAACGATGTTCAACGTATGAGGACATGTAAACCCCCTAGATCCAGCTGATCCATATTTGTTTTGGAAGGATTAGGTGTAGCCATACCCCTCAGCGATAGAAACATCATGGCACATGGTTGGTGATGGACCTCATATCAGGCCCATACATCCCTAGCACCCGTACCCCTAAAGTACTAAAATACCCAAGCCTGCAACAAAGTTAACAACATATAAGTATACTAATAATCAACATACAAATGAATAAATAAGCAGTTCATTATTTATTTATTTATACCTGCAACAAATATATTTATTAAGTTCCCTATACAAGTGCGCAAGTGCAATAGCTCCCCATGCAAAATCAGAGACAAACTCTAAGTCTTTGAAGTAATTCAAGTACGTGACATCCACATAGGTGGAGCTCTTGTCAGTGAGGAGCGTAATACCCACCAAGTAGATCAAATATATGTGGAGAGACTAGTCCCGCATCTACTACATCTCAACTATATGACCAGCCACCTGAGCCTTATGCGCCTCCCGAAGACGCTCATTGAAAATATCTGTCAACCATCTAAAACGTGCATGGACACCATTTGTCTTTTCCACTTGCTCCTAGGCCTTGGCCACATTAGCCCCCAACAGCTGCACCATCATATCAACATCAGTCCTGGAAATTGGACCATCGTGGTTCAATAGCATGCCCTCGATGGGGAGATGCATCAAACAAGACACATCATCAAGTGTCACTGTCATCTTCCCAAATGAAAGCTAGATGTCTCCTCGTGCCATCTCTCGACAAAGGAAAAACACAATATGTGGTCAATAACATTGTAGTTGGTATCCTGCAGCCATTGAAGATTGGTGGCTCTTAGGAAATCATTAAGCCATCGTGCTGTCATCCGAGCGGTGTTCTCATCATCATGTAGCACCGCAATATTCTTCGCGTTGTTTATACATTTTAAATTTCCACGCCACTGCAAAAATTATAAAGAAAATTAGCATCAACTTCACAAAAATCAGAATAATACATGGAAAAATAACAACAATTTACAATAATTAAAACAACATAGAAATGCAATTTTCATTAATTAAAAGGTGCAGCGTCTTACCATTCCATCAACCGACATCCTGGTCACGTGAATATGATACATGGTCAGCACAAACAAATTTTGTGGGCCAATTTAAGAAATAAATATTTTTTTTTACAAAGGAAATAAATGTTGTTGATACTATTGAAATTGATACTAAGGATAAAACCATATCATATTTAGTTTGCCGCCAACACCAACAATATTTTTTTCTTAGATTGGATTACTTATTTGACTGGTCAAAATTCATATGATGAATCACATATAAAATTATAGATTCTGACAAATCCAAAATTCCTTAAAAAAAATCAAAAATAATGTTTCAAATGTGTATTAAAAAGTATGTTACTATTTTTTCAGTGTTAACCTCTGATTCTTAGTATAAGAAGACTTTTTTAATTGTAACCAAAAAAAGAAGACTCTTTTTTTTGAACAAATCAAAATGAGATTAAAATAAAACCACAATGGTACAACCTGCACAAGGTGTGCAAAGGGAGAACCATCAGAAAAGTATTTACAGAGTCAGGATGCCATTAAAGAAACAACGGCAACAACAACACGAAATAAATACAATAAATTACACCTGAACACCCATACACAGAGTCAGATGTTTCCACCAATTAGTAAAACTATAACAAAAGGAAGCTTGCTTAGATTTCAGCCATAAGAACGTATGAAGCTTAACTTTCTCAATAAAAGCAACGGAAGTAGAGGCCGTATTTTGGAATACACAGTAATTTCTTTCCTTCCATAAAACCCATATTGTTGCAAACCAAATTGTCGTAAAAAATAAATGAGAAGATCTTGGCCAGAAGACTTTTTTAATTCGAAGTTCAGTTGAAAGTTACATAAAATTTGAACAACATAATTGTTGTACTCAGGGTCAAACTCCAATCTTTTTTAACAATTTGTCATTTGATGAAGTTCCTTAATCATTTAACATTTAAATTGGTTAAATGTATTCTTATCTTTATTTATCTTTATTCAATGATAATTGAAATTGAAATATTGAAAAATTACATGTGGAAGCGTGACATGCACAATGCCACTTGTACCCTCCAACAAACTAGACACCAAAATGACTAACATACCCCTTTCTCCCAATTTCACCAATGGCACACACCCGTAAATACCTCAAAACCCCAAGGACACGATCGTACATCCAAATCCCATCTCTATAACTTCACACATTCCTCACTCTCTCCTCACTCACACTCTCTTCATTTCATAAAATCACACCAAATTCATTTCTCCGAAACCTCTCTTCAAGAGTTAGGGTTTTTCCATTTCGAGCAACAATGGCGAGAGTTCGAAAAAATCCTCAACCCGAAGATGATGAACAAGGTTGAGAAATCTTCACATTGCGTTTCTCTATCTTCACACATTTCAAAATTTTCAATTATTATCGATTTTTTTTTGTTGCTAATTTCATTTCTACGGTTTGATTTGAGTTTTTTTTGCTTTTCAGAGAGTATTCGAAGGAAAGGGAAGAGGAAATTAGCTTCTACTGTTGGTGACGATGGTAACGCCATGAACTTTGACTCGATTAGCTTCGATTACTGTTCTCACTGTGAAATTGTTTTCAAATTTTTGTTTTGATTTCGTTGTTATTGTTGCATGTGTTGATGTTTGAGCTAATTTTTTTGTGACTTTTTAAGCATAGGTGAAAAAATGTAACTTTAGTGAAAAAATGCAACTATATTTTTTTTGATTTTTAAGCATAAGTGAGAAAATTTTGTTAAAAAAATGTATAAGTGAGAAAATGTAACTATATTTTTTTTGATTTTTAAGTATAAGTGAAATATCTCGTCTAAAAAGGAAGTATAAGTGATAGAATGTAACTAGGCTCTTAGAAAAAATTGTAATGATTTATTTCTATTTTAAATATGATCAAACAATTTTTGTTTATATTTTGTTATTTTTTAAGTTTAAATGAAAAATGTAATGATGTGATTTTTGACCTGAATAGCTTCATTCACTGTTCTCACTAATTTTTTTTTTGTAGTTATTGTTGCATGTATTAATGTTTGAGTTGATTTTTTTTGTGATTTAGTATAAGTGGAAAAAATGTAACTATATTTTTTTGAAGTATAAGTGAAAAATGTAATGATGTTCTTATATGAAAGATGTGATGATGCTATTTTTATTTTAATTATGATCAAACAATTTTTCATTATATTTGTGATTTTTGAAGTATAAGTGAAAAATGTAACGATGCCATATTTATTTTGAATATGATCAACACTTTTTATTTTAATGCCATGAACTGAGACTCGATTAGCTTTATTCACTGTTCTTACTTTGAAGTAGTTTCCATTTTTTATTTTATTTTGTAGTTATTGTTGCATGTGTTGATGTTTGAGCTAAGTTTTTGTGATTTTTTAAGTACAAATGAAAAATTAGCGATGCTGTTATGAAAAAAGTGCAATGATGCGATTTTTATTTCAAATATGATTAAACAGTTTTTATTTAAATGCTATGAGCTTAGATTCAATCAGCTTTATTCCACTGGTCTCACTGTGAAGTAGCTTAATGAAGAGTTAATTCAGTAGAAGTTGTCATGTAATGATGCTACTTTTATTTTAAATATGATCAAACAATTTTTGGTTATATTTTTTAGTTTAAGTGAACAATGTAATGATGTGATTTTAATTAGTGAATATGATTAGACAATTTTTATTTAAACACCATGAAATTATATTCGATCAGCTTTATTCACTGCTCTCACTGTGAAGTAGCTCAGTGAAGAGTTCAGTCTGTAGGATTTTTTATTTTGTAGTTATTATTGCATGTGTCGATGTTTGAATTATGTTTTTGTGATTTTTTAAAATACAAGTTAAAAATAAGTAATGATGCTATTTTTGTTTTAAATATGATAAACAATTTTTGGCAATTTTTTAGTATTAGTGAAAAATGTAATGATGCGATATATATATTTTTTTTTATTGAAATGCGATTTTTATTTCGAATACGATAACAAGCTTTGGTTTTATTTTTGTGATTTTTGAAGTACAAGTAAAAAATAAAAAATGTAAATAATGCTAATGTTTGTTTTAAATATGATTAAACAACTTTTGGTAGTTGTTGTCAAGCACATGCATGAACATGAGAATAATTATCCAAATTAATTATCTGTATTATTAGAGTGATGGGTTTCATATTTTTTTTAATTATACAGTATTCTTGTGTCTAGCTTGAGTAGTATGTGTGATTTATAGGTGGTTTAAGACTGTAGTACTGAGGATGTTGACCAATATTTGATGATTTATTTTTTGTTGACTTGGTGAAGCAGATGAAGACTTGGATGAGTTTGAGGTTGATGGGTTTTTAGTTGATAATGTTGAAGATGGCGGTGAAGAAGACAATCCTATGAAAACACAAAAGAAGAAAAAGAGAACGTTGTTATATTTTCCTGCCCTTTAATGCAACAAGTTGACATTTCTGCATTGCTTAGCATTGACTCAAGATTGTGTTTTTGTCACCCATTTTCAGGAGATCGTCAAAAAACATTGTTCTTGACGATGATGATCTTGAGTTAATCCGTGAGAACAAGCGCTTGAATCAAGGAAAAATGGTTAGCTTTTGCTTCTTTATAACTGGTACTTCGGTGATTTCTATTCTAAGCACCAGAGTGATTGCTTTTTGTTATTATTTATCATGTTTCTTCATTTGGTTTTTGTAGAGTGATGGAAAGTTGAAAAGGCTTAAAAAGTCCGGCGTAGATGCTGAGCCGATGGAACATTCTTCTGACGAAGGTGACAGTATCAGCTTGTGGTTTTATCATCCTGTATTTTGTTTCCCTTTTTTATGATTATTGAAGTGTCATATGATGCCTGCTTGTTGGACAAGTTTGACATGATAATCATTTTGGAACAATTGTGCCCAGCGTATCTTCAGTTTTCATCCAGTTATTTTCCTGTGCTATTGTTTGTAAATTGATTTAAATAATCCATGATTTTCAGGATCTCTTTTTGATGATTTTTCTGAAGATGAAGATGATGATATGTCAGATTTTATAGTGGACGAAGAGCCTGTTGTCTATGGGAAGGGAGATTCTCTCAGGTACACTATTATATCACGAGTAACATGAATGCTTGTGGATTACATATTGATATTTTTTATACTGGCTCTCTGTTCTAATGTCATAACTTTGACTGGTAAGTCAATATCCTTTTAATATTGGATTTTGTTCTTGATTTATAGACAAAAAAAGTTTAAAGACATGAAGCATTCGTCTTCGCTTTCAAAAGAAGCCAAACAAAGATCTGGCAAGTCAGGTCTGCCAAAAGAGCACACAGCGTCTGGTGATCCTAAAAATATGCACGTAGCTGGAGAGGGCAACTCTGTAGCTGATACAGACTTACCTGAGAGGATGCAGGTCATGCTTTCAAAGTTTTTGTTATTTACTAATATATCTGTTGTTAATCATAATTTTGATTCAAATAAATTTAATTTATCTTTAATTTCTACAGATAATTGAGGACACTGTAGGATCTTTTCCGGTTGACAGAATGAGTATTGAAGAAGAAAGTTCTTGGATACTACGTCAACTTGTGTCCAACATAAATCCACTGTTCAGCGAGGCCAAATCCTGTGGACTAGTTGATACAGTAAACAGGGAAGATATTGTTAGGTTCTTGGAATTGCATCATATAAAGAAATATGATGTAAGAATTACATTATTAAATTACTTTTTTGGTTTACATACACTAATCAAAATTCCTTTAGTTTTCTAATGTTTCTTTTCTACATTTTAGATTCCGTTTATTGCAATGTACCGTAAGGAACAGTGCCCTACTCTTCTGAAAGATGGTAAACAGGATGATTCGGAAAATACATCAATGAATGATGGTGAGGGAAACCCTAAACTGAACTGGCACAAGGTAATTTTAAATTTTATGTTTTTATGGTTGGATATTATGGATTAAACAAAAAGTAGTCACATTTCCTTTTTAAAGGATTTATGTTTTGTATAAGAAGAAACATAAATAGTTAAAATTGCAAATTAAGTGAATGAAAGAACTTTTATGTATACCAATATACGAACATGATGAAATGGGTCCGTTTTGGGTGTAGATACTCTGGATAATCAAGGAATTGGATATAAAATGGCTACATCTTCAGAAGCGGAAGAACATGCTCCAAAGATACTACAACAAACATTTTGAGGATGAATGCCAAATGTCTTTCCTTGCCGAGGAATCCAGTTTCCATAAGCAGATTTTTGACTCGATCACCATTATGCTTGAGAAGGCTGAAACAGAGAGAGAGATTGATGACGTTGATATGAAGTTTAATCTGTATTTTCCACCAGCTGATGAGTTCTTAAGCAGTGGTTATAAAAGGCCTCTGATGAAGACATACTATTCGGATTGTAGAAAGGCAGGATTGTCTTCACTTGCTAGGAAAATTGGAAATCCTGAGAAATTTGGTTCTCTAGTTACTCTTAACGAAGCGGTAAATTTTGGCCTTTGTTTGCACATGCCTTTATATTTTCATAATTCCATTTGTTTTTTGATTGATAAATAACTGGAGAGTTTCTTGGACACTAGGGAATGGTTAGTGAAGAAGATCCAGAGGAATCTCCAGAGGAGATGGCTTCAATATATACGTGTGAAACTTTTCAAACTTTAGAAGCCGTACTTAAAGGCGCCAGACACATGGTATTCTGTTGATTTTATCAATTGGCCCTTCATAAGTTTATCAAATTAAATTGTCTTAGCTTACACTGTAATTTTATTTTTCAGGCTTCCATGATGTTAAGCTGCGAGATACCTTTCAGGAAATATGTCCGCAGCATATTTATGGATAAGGCTTTAGTATCAACTAGCCCTACATTGAAAGGAAATACAGCAATAGATTCCTTTCATGAATTTGCTGGATTTAAGTGGCTGAAGGACAAACCACTCTTGAAGTTCGAGGATTCTCAGTGGCTTCTCATTCAGAAGGCTGAAGAAGAGGAGCTTCTTACAGTTGAAATAAAGTTGCCTGAAGATGCAGTAAAGGAGTTGATGACAGTCTGCAATGATGCTTATCTAAAAGACAGTGAAGGAACGTCTACTCAACTTTGGAATGAGCAGCGTAAATTAATCCTGCAGGATACCATTTCAAACCTTCTTTTGCCTTCTATGGAGAAGGAAGCACGTGCGTTGTTAAATGCTAAGGCTAAAAACTGGTCACTAATGAAATATGGGATGCAATTTTGGAACAGAGTCTCTGTGGCACCGTATCTAAACAACGACAATGCTGCCGCAAAAGAGCGCGGAGTAGTGGCTTGTTGTTGGGGAAATGGTAAGCCAGGTACAACATTTGTGATGTTGGATTCAAAAGGTGAGTTGGTTGATGTGATGCATGCTGGGTCTCTGACATTGCGATCTCAGAATATCAATGACCAGCAGCGCAGAAAAAGTGATCAGAATTGTGTCCTCAAGTTCCTATCAATTCATCGACCAAAGGTTATTGTATTAGGAGCTGCCAATGCATCCTGTATAAGGTTGAAGGAGGACATCAATGAGGTAAGTTGCTCTTGTGTCTTACTGGATGGGCCTATTTATTTGTATTATTGATTTTATTCCTGCCTCTCCAATAAGTGATGACATTTTATGGCTAGAGTGAAACTGTTACTGTATCCTGAACTGATATGCGGGAACCTAACTGTACTCTTGTAGGTCCCAAATGAGACATTAATGCATTACAACGCGTAAATGTTCTTGTTGCTGTTTCTTTCTCTGTTTTATCCCCCTTTCTATCTGTCTTTGGTTAGGATGGCATATACTATTCATATTTTCTTTGGGTTTCATGCAGAAGGAAGCAAGGGCCTTGCTGAATGCTATGGCTAAACCTCATTATTTATATAATATGTGATGCTAATGTTAAACCTTTGTGAAATTTAGTGGTACTAGGGTTATACATAGTAGTTTAGTGGGGTTGGATTATAAGTTGTTCTTTATTATCAGAGTTGGAACATTTTTTTTTTGAAGCAAAATTAGCCCACCTAAATTGGAACTAGGGAGAACTTGAGATCTTGAGGAGAAGCACACTCCAAGGTCCCAAGCCAACACCGCCAGGCCAACCCAAGTGGGTTATTAGAGTTGGAACTTATAAGTAGTGCCGCTGTCAGGGTTTAAAGTAGTAGTTTGGTGGCATGTGGGATAGAAGTAGTAATTTGGTGGTATTAGGGTTAGGAGTGTCCCGGGTGGCATGCCATATATTCCGATTTCTTTGGGTTTCCATGGGGAAGAAAGCAAGAGTCCTGCTGTTGCTAAGGCTAATACTTGTTATTGATCTAGTGTGGGATGCATTGTGGAGTATAATCCCCGTTGCTCTGTGAGATACCCTTATTTTTTTTTGAACAATTTGTTTTGTAACGTAATACATATTTTATATAGTCACAAATGTCACATTTTTGAAAGCCATATTGTATTTGAGATTTTACATTAGTATGAAAATGTGGCTTGGTTCGTTTACTTGAGTAAAACCTTAATGAATTGTAGTTCCTGTAATTTATAATATAATTTCTGCATTTTGTAATCATGCCTTAAGAGGTTATTAATGTTCTCCTTTATAATATCATTTTTAGGAGCAACCATTTTGTTGAAAAAAGTAATGCAATGCTGTATCTTAATTATTTTTGGTTCTTATTGTTACTTTGTTGATAAAAGTAATGCAATGCTGTATTTTAATTATCTTGGTTCTAAGTGTTATTTGTGCTATTTTAGTTGTATTATGCACACGAGTTGGTACCTTTATTTTGTTAGTTGACACGGCAATTTAGCAAGTTTTATTTGATTATTGTCAATCAGATTATTTCCGTGATGTCGGAGGACAATTTTCAAGACGCCAGTCAAGAGATGGATGGACTACCAACAGTTGTATTGGGGGATGAAGGTTTGCCTCATCTCTATGAAGAGTCAGAGATTTCAACGAGCCAGTTTCCTAGACAATATGGTAATCAATTGATTTTTTTTCTTTCTTGCATCCATTTCCACTTTCTATCATCCCCTTGCTAACATTTAAGAGTCTCTTTTTGAATAATTATATGGTGGTTCTGTTTTTGAAAATATTTAGGCATTGTCAAGAGAGCTGTGGCTCTTGGACGTTACCTTCTTAATCCACTGGCCATGGTTGCAATACTCTGTGGAGGCAATAAAGAGGTACTGTCTTGGAAATTGGACCCTCTAGAGAGATTCCTATCAAGTGATGAGAAGATGGAGATGATCGAATGGATCATGATAGATATTACAAACCAAGTAGGTATAGACATAAATTTGGGAAGTAGACATGATTGGCTGTTGGCACCTTTGCAGTTCATTTCTGGTCTTGGACCCACGAAAGCTGGTATGTTGCTCAGAGAATTACTTGGAGGTATAGATGTGAGAAATCGAAAGGATTTGGCTAAAGTTGGACTGAAAACAAAAAGGGTTTTCTGCAATGCTGTTGGTTTTTTACTGGTTTCTTGTGATGACCCAAATTTTGCTGATACTGCTGGCAATGTCCTTGACCGTACAAGAATTCATCCAGAGTCATATAGTCTTGCTGAGGAATTAGCTAGAGCTGTTGTTACCAGACATTATGCTGATGCCAATGATACCCAATTGAATGCAATTGAATGTATTCAAAATGATCCAAACCTGCTGGAGAATTTTGATATAAATGAATATGCAGACGGGCTTGAAACAGAAACAGGTGAATGCAAAAAGGCCACTCTATTGGACATAAGGATGGAACTACTCCATGGATTTAAAGATCCCAGGAGCCCTTTTCAGGAACCAACTCAAGATGACGAGTTCTATATGGTAACTGGAGAAAGGGGGGTTGCACTGGTTGAAGGAGAAAGAGTTCAGGCAACAGTTCGTCGTGTACTGGCTCGTCAGGCATTCTGTGAGCTTGAGTCTGGAATATCTGGAGTACTGTTCAAAGAGGATTTTTCAGATGATATTGGGGATATGCCGTTAACGGAAAAATTGCGCGAAGGTGTTGTGCTTAAATGCAAGGTCAAACTAATTGATAAGAGTAGATGCCAGGTTAATCTGACATCTAAAGTGAGTGAGTTGAAGAGTGTTGGCGATCAAAGTTTTTGTGACATGGATCCCTATTATTGTCAAGGAAATATCATCTTGCCAAGTCTGCAAGAGTCAACAGATAAAAAGGATCTTGCTGAGAAAAATTTCTTGCCTAGAAAAATCTCTCATCCCCATTTTCAGAATATAACTGCAGATCAAGCAAAAGAGGTACTTATTTGTTGCTTGATATTTGTGTTCATTTAAGTTTCCATTTCCAGGAACATCATTGATATTTATTCCATCTTTTCTTTATTGAATAGTTCCTTGCAGATAAGGCTGTCGGGGAATATATTTTCCACCCAAGTTCAAGGGGTCTATGTTATTTGACCTTATCTCTTAAATTTTTTGATGCACTTTATGTACACAAAGACATTGTGGAAGGTGGGAAGAGTCATGATATGAACAGATTAGTTGAACTTGGAAGTTCATTAAAAGTAGGAGAGGAAATATTTGAGAACATAGATAAGGTCAGTGTCTTTAACTCAGATATCAGATGGCTTTATCCCCTAGATGTTTCTGTTTTTTGTATGGTGCTTCACTGTTTGGGTTCATACAATCAGTTTATTACTCTTGAAATTTCTTTTCTCGGTATGTGTGTTTGTGCCCCGTCGTGCAATGAGTCATGATATGGTCACTGGTTCTCAGGTTATGGTTTCCGATATCATGATTTGGTGCGTGTGTGCACAATCACACATCAAATACATATATTTGCACTGTAAATAAATAAGAGGAATGCTAGCAACACTCACTTTTCAACACTCTCTATCACTCACTATTTTATTGGATGAAACCAATGTATGTCCCACCACTGTGTAAGTTCTATTTCCAAAGTGTAGACCCACAAAGATTTAAACTAATAAGAGAGTGAGTATTCAAGAGTGTTCAAAAGAGAGTGTTGCTAGCACTTCTCAAATAAATAAATGGCAATACATTCAGGACATGTTTGGTAATTAGTGTTAGATTATGATAGACTCTGCAGCCATCAGTTAATTTTAAATTGGTCATAAATAATTGATTACCTTGAGAAGATTTTTGATTTCTACTTTTTCATATAGAAATTCACTTCTTTTGTTCGGTCAATGATTTCTGCTGCTATGACAATAGGTTATTGAACTATATCTCGATCCATTGGTAGTTCATCTGAAAGATTTAATTAATTTCCGAAAATTTAAGAAGGGCACAAAAGCTGAAGTTGACGAACTATTAAAACATGAGAAGGAGGAACATCCAAACAGGATACCATATGGCATTGGCATTTCATATGAGCATCCTGGCCTTTTCATATTGTCTTACATTAGAAGTACAAAACCACATCATGAGTTTATTGCTATCCATCCAAAAGGATTCAAGTTCAGGAAGCAAGTATTCAACAATATTGAGCAGGTGATGGGATATTTTCAAAATCATATCAATGATGTTCCACAAGCAAAGGACCAATCAAAAGGTAAAGCAAGATCTCTATCTATCTACTTATTTGAACTAACATTCTATATTAACACTTTTTTAACTTGTTAAATTTATGTCCTACAATTTTTTTATTTGGGGAGTTAGTCAAATTTACAGGTTTTCAAAGTTCATTTGATAGTAAAAGACTTTGCATTTCTACAATCTCTTGCACTTGATATTTTTTGTTCGCACTAAAGCTTTCTTTAATTCTACAATTTGCCTCACATGCATTATTCCTCTATTTTTCTTTTATAGCTTTATGAAACAAAAATGTTTATGAACCTAAAACTATCCGAAGTCTTCTCTTTTCACTACTAAATAAACATAACGAGTCTTTCTCATTTTTCCAAGAAACCATGTCTTATATTCTATATTACTGGCTTTTATATGTGCTTCATGAGATCATGCTTCCATATAATGGGTATTGAATGTAGTTTAGAAAATAAAATGAGTATGCTCCATTTAAGCTGTCTTCTTAACAGCAATACTGGGCTAGTAATTGCTTATCTTTCAAAAATTGGATGGATGCCAAACATGAATATGGTGTGCAATGGTGGATCAACTTCCCTACATGCTATAGTGGTTATTTTCATGGCATGGCTTTTTCTTAAGAATGGCAGATTTAAACTACATACATGCACGAAACATTTGTGTCTATTTTGTTTCAGACATATTAAACAAATTTCATCTTCATAAATATTGTTGCACTGTTGTCAAATTTTAAGTTTTTATTTGTTTCTCTTAACAGTTTTTCTCTCCTCTGTCGTGCATTATTTGTTTTTTTTTCTTTTTCAATACATTTATTTTTATCATATTGTTAAATGTGTTATCATTACTCATTCAAACATACTCGGTTGAAAGTGGCAAAACTTCATCTTTTATTTGGAGGATTTTACTCCCGTGGGTGGCGCCGTCCGGCTCTATTGTTGGCCGGGGGGTGGTCACTTCGGGTTTTGAGCGTCCTCGGGCGGCTCTTTGAGGTGTATTTTGTACAGTTCTCTTTCTATCTTATATATATATTGCCATTAAAAAAAAAAAGATTCCATGAACATGTTATTTTGTAGGAGAATCCAATATTGATAGTCTTGCTCCATTTCTTGTTGTGTACTTTGGTTGATCTGACTCATCTATTCTATGCCTTTCAGATTACAATGACAGTGGAGGTGGTCGCGGCCGCGGTCGTGGTCGTGGTGGTGGGGCGTGCCACAAATGTGGTGAGTCGGGTCACATGGCTAGGGAGTGCACCCAAGAGGGTGGTGGAGGTGGAGGAAGGGGTGGTGGTGGATCATGCTACAAATGTGGTGAGTCTGGTCACATGGCTAGGGAATGCACCCAAGAGGGTGGTGGTGGAGGGAGGGGTGGTGGCGGTGGTGGGACATGCTACAAATGTGGTGAGTCCGGTCATATGGCTAGGGAATGCACCCAAGAAGGTGGTGGAGGTGGAGGGAGGGGTGGTGGTGGTGCATGCTACAAATGTGGCGAGTCCGGTCACATGGCTAGAGACTGCACCCAGGAGGGTGGTGGAGGTGGAGGGAGGGGCGGTGGTGCATGCTACAAATGTGGTGAGTCAGGTCACATGGCTAGGGAGTGCACCCAGGAGAGTGGTGGTGGAGGGTGGGGTGGCAGCGGTGGACGTGGAAGAGGTCGCGGCCGTGGACGTGGATCTAGTCATAGTTCTTTCTCTCATGATGATAATGTTGATGTCAACGATGGTGGTGGGAGTGGATGGGGAGTAACTGATGGTGGTAGTGGATGGGGAGGGACTGGTGGTAAAAGTTGGGGTGGAAATAATACAAATGAAGAAAGCAATACAGAAAAAAGTGGTTGGGGAGTCACAGCAGCTGATAATAGTGGATCTGGAAATGAAAATTCTGGATGGGGTGCTGCTCCTGGGAAGATTGTAACTCCCTCTGGTGGCGAGAGTGGATGGGGAGCTACTGGTGGTAAAAGTTGGGGTGGAAACAGCTCAAACCAAGAAAGCAATACATCAAAAGGTGGTTGGGGGGTCACAGCTGCCAGTAATGGTGCACCTGAAAATGAAAAAGCTGGATGGAGTGCTTCTCATGGGAAGAATGAAACTCCCTCTGGTGGTGAGAGTGGATGGGGAGCGACTGGTGGTAAAAGTTGGGGTGGAAATAGCTCAAACAAAGAAAGCAATACAACTGAAGCTGGTTGGGGAGCCACAACTGCCAGCAATGGTGGATCCGGAAATGAAAATTCTGGATGGGGTGCTGCTCCTGGGAAGAATGTAACTCCTTCTGGTGGTGAGAGTGGATGGGGAGGGACTGGTGGTAAAAGTTGGGGTGGCAACAGTACAAACCAAGAAAGTAATACGGAAAAAGGTGGTTGGGGAGTCACAGCTGCCAGCAACGGTGGAGCTGGAAATGAAAGTTCTGGATGGGGTTCTGCTCATGCGAAAAATGCAACAGCTTCTGGTGGTGAGAGTAAATGGGGAGAGACTGGTAGTGGGAGTGGATGGGGAGGGACTGGTGGTAAAAGTTGGGGCGGAGGTAGCACAAATGAAGAAAGCAATATATCAGAAAGTGGAGGCAGTGGCTACGGAGGTGGTGGTGGACGTGGAGGTGGTAGAGGTGGTGGTGGGGCGTGCTTCAAGTGTGGTGAGTCGGGTCACATGGCTAGGGAGTGCACCCAGGAGGGTGGTGGAGGAAGGGGATGTGGTGGACGAGGAGGCGGAAGAGGTGGTGGGGCGTGCTACAAGTGTGGTGAGTCGGGTCACATGGCTAGGGAATGCACCCAAGAGGGTGGTGGAGGCGGTGGACGAGGAGGTGGAAGAGGTGGCGGGGCCTGCTACAAGTGTGGTGAATCTGGTCACATGGCTAGGGAATGCAC
>Ga0315914_1004292_pt1 | contig 21340 bp, 19 predicted proteins | sample MpolenodulesMG_FD_203920 | JGI IMG/M metagenome (GOLD analysis project Ga0315914, IMG submission 203920) | Medicago polymorpha root nodule microbial communities from Los Angeles, California, United States - elongated nodules | ecosystem: Host-associated > Plants > Roots > Nodule | place: USA...
TTACCTGCAAAATAGATTAAAACAAAACAAAACAAAACAAAAGCAATTAAACTCGTGGGTTGCCTCCCACGAAGCGCTCGTTTATAGTCATTAACTTGACGGTTAGAAAGTGTCCTTAGAAAGGATCAAAGAGATGATATTGTGTAGATGACGCTAGGAAGCGTTCTTTCACATCATGATCTTTAATCATGCAATAATAATAAAGAGCGGGACCTTTCATAACATTCTCCAACTCAAATCCTACCATCTCATCACTCACTTGAAAAACAATCCTACCGTTCTTAACATCAATGATCGCTTCCGCAGTAGCGAGGGAGGGTCTTCCTAGAAGGATGGGGACATCAGGGTCCTCTTCAATGTTAATTACCATAAAATCAGCCGGGATGTATATCCCTTCTATCTTAACGGAGATGTCCTCAACAAATCCAATCGGGTGGATAGTAGAACAATCAGTTAAGGTATGAATCATCAACAACATCTCATAACAACAACAAGGTATGATTTTAAGTGGAAGAAGTGTTAAGGGAACGATGAGATAGTAGAACGATCAGCTAAGGTATGATTTTAGTCCTCAGCATTGAAACTTATCTGTTATTTAAGCTATAGCTTTTGGTTAGTCTCGTGATTTTAAGTTTATTTGTTTCAGGTCTTCTGCTTTCAGGCTAATAAAGAAGTGTTAAGGGAACCTCGAGTTGTGAGGGTTGGTTTGATTTAGAACTCTATTGCCCTCTCAACAATTGCGCACTTTTGTTTTAAATTCAGATAACGATGAAATGATAGAAGATGGTAGAGTTTCTCAGGGGACAGAGTTGGGTGCTCAGAAGTACGTTTTTGTAATGAACATTGGTAATTTTCTTACTTTGATAAGGAAAATGTGTATCATCTTAAGTTCTCAATTATATTGTTGTAGGATGAAGAGGTAATTTATGCAATTTGAAATGACAAGTTTAAGTTCTCATACAACGATGAAGCCTCTTATTTAGCTAATTTTTTTTATGATGTTCCTTTTATATTGTTTAGGTTTGTTATTTAGTTTGGCTCTTAGTTTGTGTAAAAGAACCATAGTTGATCAAGCATTCATAAAAAAGTAAGTCAACTTGTTGTCCTTCAAAATTGCATTTCGTGTGTCTTGAGAAAACATGCATTTGCTTTCTGACTCTGTATGAATCGCATCGAACAAGGATTGAATCGATTCATATGTCTTTCAAATAAACATGATGTTCTCTGACTTCCTATGAATCGTATCACCTTCATAGTGAATCGATTCATGTGTGAATCGTATCATTTATCGTTTGATACAATTCATCAAACTCTCTGACTATATATACTCTTCTCTCTGAAATTATTGAATCATTTGCATCTATTCTCTCTAGGTCTAAAACTCATTCCTCATACATTCTTCAAGATTAAACATTTTTTCATAGAATCACTTTATCTTTGAGTGTGTAGATTCTCTAGGGTGCTAGTAAGGATTGTAAGTTGGTTCTCTCAAGAAGATTGATTGGGCTTAATCAAGGCTTCAAAGGAATTGAATAATCTCATTACACCTCCAAAGGACTTGGGGGTCTTTCTAACCGTTCTTAAGATCGAAGGGGGTTCGTTTACCGGACGTAGCATTGAAGACTCGAGTGAAGAGATCGAAGGAGTGCACGGGTAATTCAAGGATCCGAAGATTCAAGAAGCACCAAATTCAAGCTTGGGAAGGTCAAATTACTAGGGGGGTAAGGGAACCACCACAGTTATTCTTGAAGCAGTTGCATCTCATGATCTATGGATCTGGCATGCCTTTTTTTGGATGTGCGGGAACGTTGAACGATATAAACGTTCTAGACCGGTCACGAGTGTTTGATGATGTGGAACATGGAAAGGCTCCAAGTGTGAATTTCTTTGTGAATCAACGTCCCTATAGTATGGCATACTATCTATCTGATGGTATTTACCCTTCTTATCCAGCTTTCGTCAAATCAATTAGACTTCCTCAAAGTGAACCCGATAAGCTATTTGAAAAAGTTCAGGAGGGATGTCGGAAGGACATCGAACTTGCATTTGGAGTGCTTCAAGCTCGATTTAAAATCATCCCTGAACCAACTCGCTTGTGGGACATAGTCGATTTGGGTATCATCATGAGGTCATGCATCATATTACCTAATATGATTGTTGAGGATGAACGAGATTCATATTATCAACGTTGGACCGATTTTCAGCAATCTGAGGAAAGTGGATCTAGTACACCGCAACCATACTCGATCGAGGTGTTACCCGATTTTACAAATCATGTGTGTGCTAGATCCGAGTTGCGTGATCCAAATGTTCACCACAAATTGCAAGCAGATCTAGTGAAGCACATATGAGCAAAGTTTGGAATGTTTCGTGATTGAAGATGATTTGTATCATACTAATTAAGTTACTCATGTGTTGTGTGCTTAGTTTGTTGTCTTGCATTTTAAGTTATTTGTGTGCCGCATGCTTAAAATACTCCTGATCAGACACCTCATTCATGTAATACTCCTGATCAGACACCTCATTCATCTAGTTTGCTTGGCCGAACATGTAATCCAACAACATAGGATGAATAGGTGCATAGGCACCCTGCTGACTGTTCCCCTCTCCATGTATAGACTGAGACTGAGGCGGAGGTGGTTGTGGCTGATGCTGCTACCGTGGTTGTGGTTGGGCTGCTGCTGCTGCTGCCTCCTCAACCTAAATCTAATGGATGCGCTCGTGATAATCCTTCACAAATCCATCCATGTATGTGTCATTCAAAGGCTTCATCATTGGGGCACTCAGGTCATTAGCAAAAAGGTCGCAGTCGGCATCCTCACAGACCCAACAGATCATGCTCAAGTGAGGCGCAACCTTTTTCTTACCTGCAGCAAACATATAAATATTGTTGGCGATCAACTCACCAACATTGATGGGTGCCCTATCCAGAATAGCAGCAATGGTTAGGAGACGCGGTAATGGAATCTCCGACGTGCATGTGGTGCTCTCCAAAGTTTGCACCACGAAAGATGCCCAAGCCTTAGCGTAAGGCTTGAAGTCGGCCCTCAATAGCATATGTGACACTCCTTGCCACTTAGAACCCTCCACGCACAGTTGTGCCAACAACTCATCCCACTTATCATCACCCCAAGTCTTGCACTCCTCCATCCTCCTCTTAACACCACACTCCTCAGGCGGATCAATCTCTAACAAAGTATTAATCCTCTCAGGACTATAATCAATCTCCTTCCCCTGACATAAGACACATACTTCCTACCCATGAACCTAGCATTCGCATAAAACTCCAATGCCAAAGTCTTGTTGGCTTGCTCGAAAATTATGCTATTCAAGGACTCCCAACCTCTCTCCATAAACACTTGAAAGAACTCGGGGTTGAATATGAGTTTAGGGAAATCAAATCCTCTCTCTTGGATCACCCTATACTGTCGGATGTCCTTGAACCGGTCTCTCGCAGCATCATTGTAAAACCGGTGCTTAACGGATGGTGGTGGTGTGGCGTTGGGGTTAAGCTTCACTAGTTGCTTGTGCTTGGGGACAATTTTGGCTTTTTTGGTTGGTTGGGTTTGAGTTTTTCCTTTGTTTCTTGTTTCCACCATGGTTAGGGTTAGGTTAAATATGAAGGTTAGGGTTATGGATTGATGGAATTTTGATGGAGATGATGATTTTTGATTGGTTGATGATGATGAAGAAGGTTTAGGGAGATGATTTGGTGAATTGAGGATGAAAAGATGAAGATTTTTGATGGAAATGGGTAAGAATTTCGTAGGTTAGGATTCTGGGGAAATTTTGGCAGAGTTTGGCTACTTTTGGAAGTGGATGGAATGAAAATCGTGGTGGGTTTATTTATAGGCTGGGAAAATCGTGTCACGTTTGGCCAAAAACGTGTCACGATTTTGTTTTGTAACAGTCAAATTTTGAAAACCACCAAAATCGTGTCACATTTTGGGCAAAATGTGTCGCGATTTTACTTTGAAAAAATTCTTGCCTAGAAAAACGTGTCACGTTTTGGCCAACGTGACACGATTTGGCAATGTCGAGAGACACCAAATTTTAACTTAGAAAAAATTTTGGGTGCCAAAATTCGTGTCACGATTACAGTAACGTGACACGATTTTGAAAATGCCGAGAAGACACCCATTTTAACTTAGAAATTTTTTTAAAGGCTTTAGAGGGAGTGCAAAATTGTGTCACATTTTGCCCAAAATGTGTCACGATTTGCACAATACTGGAGATGAAAATTTTCTTCCTCTGCTTGTTTCAGCTAAAAAAATATTTTTGTGTTTTTGATATTTTTGAAAGCAATAAAAATAAAAAATACTACCTGCAATAAAAATTGGTGGGTTGCCTCCCACAAAGCGCTCCTTTACTGTCACTAGCTTGACTGCCAAGGACCTTAGAGGTCCGTTAGAATACGTCCTACCCTTGCTTTTGGTAGGTCGCCACCCAGATATGGCTTAATTCTCTGCCCATTTACCTTGAAACTTAGGTCACCTTCAGGTGTCGTCAACTCAACAGCTCCATGAGGTGACACACTTTTGACCAAGAACGGTTCAGACCACTTTGACTTGAGCTTTCCAGGAAACAGCTTCAACCTGGAATTATACAAGAAAACTAGTTGCCCAGAGTTAATATCCCTAGATACTATGTTTTTGTCATGATACCTTTTAGTTCTGGCCTTATAGATGAGCGCATTTTCATACGCTCTAAGCTATAATCTATTTCATTAATTATCTTGAAAAAATAAGTTGAAAACAGCTTATAAATGTTATAAGCTGTTTTTTTTTTTTATAAATTCTCTCAAACATGGTAGAATAGGTCTGAAATGATCAAGAACTGTGCGAATTAGAAGAAAACATGAGTGTCTATAAGTATTCTTTTTCAGAATGAAACTTTTTGGTCATTTAATTTATGTTTTTAAAATAAGTTATTGGTTCTGAATTCTGAATAAACATGAATATGGTTCATTCACATAGGAACTAATAGAAGAACTAGGTATATATTTTGTGCAATATGACCGAGCTGGATACGGAGTAAGTGATCCAAACCCCAAGCGTTCAATGAAAAGTGAAGCACTTGACATTCAAGAACTTGCTGATCAGCTTCAAATTGGAGAACATTTTTATGTAATCGGAATCTCTATGGGTTCCTGTGCTACTTGGAGTTGTCTAAACTACTTTCCTCACAGGTAAATTACAATACTCAGTACCTATTTTTAAGTTGAGTTAAATTTTGTTATGCCGTCGATAAGTCACACTTAATGTATATTTTGACGATTAAAAAAATGCATTAAGTTTGTGCAGGCTTGCAGGGTTGGCATCGATATCCCCAATTATCAATTACAATTGGCCTTCCCTCCCTAGGAGTCTAATAAGAGATGACTATAGGAGGAAACCTGTGCTGCTGCGGGCACGTTAGATCGCTAGTGTAAAAATATTAGAGAGATGTCTAATCATATCTGACTTAATTAGTGTGTATTTGGAACCACAGTTAGATCGCTTCTGATGTGCGGCCATCCACAAGCTACTATTTGTAGCTTGACCAAGTTCACATCCGAAACCACCTTGTGATGCAAGAAAGAAAAATCAAACAAATATCTAAACAAGTGCTTAAAATTCAATATTAGGACATGACACCACCATATTATATCTGATTAAATATCTGTATTTTTACATAGTTAGTATATTGTAATTAATATCTGATATAAATATAATTCTACTTACCATGATATGTTCCTACTTATAGGACAAGTTAACGGAACGGGCTGTTTTTTACACTCTTTGTGATGATTGGAGGTTAGCTTTTGGAAAATGGGAATTTGATCCAATGAAAATAAGGAATCCATTCCCTCAAAAGAAGTTCATTTCATATTTGGCAAGGATATGAAGATAAGACTGTGCCCTATGAACTCCAAAGATCTGTTTCATGGAAGCTGCCTTGGATACAATATTATGAAGTTCCAGATAGGGGCCATCTGATTTTATGCTATAAGGGCAAGTGTGAGGCAATATTGAGGGAACTTTTACTTGGGCCATAAAATCATGCATATATACCTAGATCACCTTTGTTATTCAAAGAGTTTTCTCTAATATTGTTCCTATGTTCTGCATCACTTGGATCTTAGAACATTGTATGATGCGTTATCTAAATCAATGACATTTGTTTCTAAGAAAAATCACCATGTGCTTGTTTGGTCGGGCGTTTAAGGGCACGATTTAAGGGCACGACCGACATAAATGATTCCATCACCATACATTTTTTAAACAAAATCAATGATTTAAGAGAAAGGATATACCTCAACGAAGAACCTTTGGAAAATTAGGGATTATCAAGCGCATCTCCAACAATAAGGACCAAACGACCTTGAAACCTTTGCGAAGATGTGAAACCCTCGTGAGAAATCTCTAACGACGACGATGAATCCGTCGTTTCGTGCATGGACGGTTCTATTGCTTGGCGGACCCCAGACACTCGCCCAGGCTCTGGCCCAAATTTTTTGCAATTTCTTATGTAAATCCCTATGAATTTCTTATATAAACCCTTATAAATTGGACAATTTCTTATGTAAACCCCTATAAATATGTTGCAATTTTTTGATTATTTGCTTGCAATTTCTTATGTAAACCCCTATAAATGTGTTGCAATTTTTTTTGCCCGGCCTTTACAATATTCGGTTTCGTGAGTTTGGAGAATTGGGCGAATCTTTATGCCAGACCGCACGGTGGACACCATTTGTACTTGCGGTGAGCACAGCAGTAGAGACTTTGCCGGCGATGTACCAGGTGTGGTGAAATGTGAGAAGTGGTTTTCCTATTTTTGTTCTGTATTTTGCTTCAGTGGTATCTAAACTATCTGATCATATGATTTAATGTTAAAGTCAGCCCTTTCTGTTTATTTTCGACTACGAATTTAAATAATTTAAATTTGAAGTATATATTGACGACAGAAGATGGCATCAGTAAACCAGTACTTAACATTTAAATTACTAGTTCAAAAAGCTTGATAGTGCTAAAAAGTAAAAACATACATTAGAAAAATAGTTGTTGAGGAAAGCAAAACATAATATAAAGATAGAGTTTATAGATACTATACAATCCTAAAGTCCCAAAACAAAATTACTTGAAAACAATGCACTATCAAGTTTCAAGAGGAATCCAGAACATCTAACACCAAAAGAAGTTTAAAAGAGCATTTCTTCAATCTCCTTCAGTCAGCTATCAACTTCTTACCCACCTTCAAAACAACCTTCTTTACCCTGAATAATTTTTGGTAATTAGACTTGGTCAAGGTTTAAGTCCTGATGCAAAAAATACAACTTGCTTTAACGCCTTGTCATAACCGGCTTTGTACTGCACTGAAATTTTATACTTCAGTTCTTCAATTTCAGCCTTCAACTTGTCAACGGTAACTTTGTAAGCATCTTCTTTTACAAGTAATTTCCCTTTATTCTTTGAGTTTTCGTCCATTAGGTCTTTTTCTCTTGCCACCATTTGGCTCTTTTCCAAGATTGTTTCTTCCAAAGTCTTCTTCAATTCATCTTTCAGATTAGTGAGCTGAGCCGTATCCTTCTCATAGTCAGACAACGTCTTTTTCAATTCAGTAATCTCTCCGACATAATTCTTCTCATATTCAGACAACTTGTTTTTCAATTCAGTGATCTCTTCAACATAAGCCTTGTTTTCCTTGACTGTATCCCCTAACTTTTGCCCCATGACATGAAGAAGGAAGGTTGTACGAACGGAACCTGTCAGACTAGTTTGGAGTACTCTTTCAAATTCCAACTCGTTAACTTTTTCATGAAACTTTTCCTGACTGAAATGCTCATTAATAAGGTCTCCAAAAGGAAAATCATCTCTCGAGACTGATGTGGTATCACCATCACCACTACTATTGATCTCGGTGAAAAATGATGTCCACATTTCATCCAGCCATTCCGATGAACAACGCTGGTTGTTTCCAGGAATTTGTACAGGAGCTGAACTTGAAACCTCCAGTCGAGGCCGTTTTACTTCAACTTTTTTGAGGGGGGTGTCCGGGGAATTATTGGTTGGAGCTTCCTATGGAGAGTTCCTTACACATCTTTCACCATTATTTTCAAGCAACTCTTTTCCTGACACATCTTTCACAAACATCGTAGAGACTCTTCCTAATAAAACAAATGGAAAGCCAAGTTAAATGTAGAAAGCAAAAGAAATAAAATCAGTGAAGGAATATTAAAAGAAACTACCCAAATATTGCCACAGGACTTGTTATCAGCCATCACCACTATTACTTACTACCACCACCAACTTAATCATAGAAGAAGTTTATTAAATATGGTCCAAAACAAGTAGTAGCTCAACATTTAAGCAATAAATCATATTAAGAATGTTGTTTAGGATATTTATAATCAAACATATTAAATATTGTCCAGAACTAAAAGGATGCTGGATTTATGAATCTGGACAAAGAAAGGAAAGGAAGTTCTTCCATGGTATGGCTTAGTTAGACATCAATAACCACAAGAGAAATCGCGGCTTGTTTGGTTCATACCGCATTCTATGACTTTTCCAAGGAATACACATTTACTAAATGAATGTTTCTTGCATTGAGATGTTTATTATAACAGTTAAACCACAATACAACTATCAATGAACCTCAACTATCAAGACTACTGATTAAACAAATTTGACAAACAGGTAAACAGATCCATGAAAAGTTTTGAAGACAATCCACTAAATTATTTAGAATACTTGGTTCTTTACTCAAAAGAGTTCATTTTTTTTACTCACTCCAACACCTCATTTACAAACACCTAAAACCTCAATTTAATAGACTACAAAGAAATCTTTTCCCTCAATAACAAATAAACCTCACAATATTCTCACCGTGGACTCATCTTCCTTTCTCATGAACTAGTAAAATGTTTGATGAAACATGCAAAAAAAAAAAAAAAAAATTAGCCTAGTATCCCAATTTACAAAGAACTGAGTTTAATATAATACCAGGGATTTTACATGCATTCAATCTATAGTAGAAAGTGTAACACTTGAAATCAATACAACACCATATTGAGCTTAAATGCATAATCATTAGTGTACACATGCATATCAACTATAAAAAGGTACATGCAAGCACATATACAGCCTTAATTTTAGATGTTTTCTCCAACTTCCAAAAGTAGAAAAATATATGAGAAACTCACCAAACTTTAGGGAGAAGATGATGATAATGATGTTGATTTCGAAAACCAGAACAATGGTCAAGTCGCTTTGCACAAAATCTTCTCCTCCTTCTCTCTAGTTCAAGCTGAGTGTGTAGTGTGTGTCTCTTTCTTTCTGAGTTTTGCAGAGGAAATATGCAGTGTGTAGGTGTTTGTCTTGTGAGTGAGAGTGAGAGTGAAAGTGAGGGAATCAGAGTGAGATGTAGTGTTTTTAGGTGGCGTTTTCCCCTTTTTACCCCCAAGAATTCCTCTAAGGCTACTACAAGTCTTGGCCATGAGTATTTATCTATGAGGAGTGTTATTTGAAGAACTATTTGGTTGACAATTTATGGGACAATCATAATTTACAAAGAAAAAGTATGTATTTGCATGAAAACTAAAACAATAGAGATAAAGTAAAAAATAATGTGAGTATGAGAGAGAAAGTTGTCACAAAATTTATCACAAAATAGATGTCCGTATATCATTTCTCATTCCCTATATATATTACTGGAGAAAAAAAATAAATTGGTGTTAACTCTCTAACTCGCATGAGAAGGGCCCCTACTAATCCAAAGTTCAGTCGACAAGTAAGGAAGTAAAGTATGGTTAAGAATTATTTTTACCAAGAATCGAACTCAAGTTCTCCCAAACAATTTATCTTAGGGGAACTCATTAACTACATGAGTTCAATTACTTGGTTAGCAATTATTGAATTTTTTTTGCAACAAACAATCCAACCCAAATGTTTTAAGATTTTATCTAACATGCACAAGTAAAATGATCTTACACCATGCACAAATGTGCTTTAAAACATTAGATTAATAAATCTCGTCGTATCTTATTTGATTGAATGATGAAATTTATTAATCAAACTACGAAAACTAACATGTGCATCATGAAAGATTTACCTCTCTCACTTGTGTACCATAGAATTGACATTTTTCTATTAATTGAAATTTATATTGGTCCTACTATTTTTGTGCATGTTTAGCTAAGAGTTTTAGTAACACATTCAGAAAGAAAGAAAAAAAATGCAAAATGACTTTCAGAGTCTAAATGACATAAAGCTGAGTTTTTTTTGTACAAATAAAGCTAAGAATTTTCTATTTGATGAAATAAAATTGAGATTTTTATTGATAACCCTATTTGACATTTTGTTTGACAATAATTGTGGGGACCTCAGTAATAATTTGAATGTTAATTCGTTAGAGAAGCACTCACGCTAATTGTGAGAACTCTCTCGGTGAAAGCACCAAATCATAAATATGATTTCTCTGAATTAAAGGACAAAGAGGACCTCCTAGGAACACAGAGATAAACAAGAGATATGAAGAATTTCATTGATTGTAATAATAGAGAAACAACAAGATCTTATATAACCAAGCTTATTCTAGATCATTCCAAACATACTCATAACAAACCAGTGAGTCCTCAATCTTCTATACTTAATAAGTCACTACTTAATGGAAATATAGTCATTCCACTTCTTAGGTTTAATCATGATCCTTTTGGGCCCCAAGTCATTGTGCTCAGTCTGCAATCCCGAATCATTGAAGCCCATATCCTTGCTCATAACATTGCAAGAGTCAAGTTAATTTCACTTGAAAGCTTTTATTTTTAACTCCAACACCACACTCAGGAAGCGTTCCTTTTGATCAATAGGAAGTCACTACATAACATGTTCAAACAATGCAAATTCCATAATGTCATGAGTATGAGTTTCTAACAACATGTGAGTCTCCTCATTTCCCTATCCCAAAACTCCTGTTAACTAGGGTGTGCGCATCCAATTACCTTTCTTTGATAAAATATAACAAGAATCATTAAGCAGTAAGACACTTTATACCATTTGAAAACATTTACCTTCGAGGAATGACACCGGAGAATCAAAATAGGAGGAAAAAAAACTCCTCCTTTTTTCCATGGCAAGTCTTCCACTGATGAAAATAACCTAGCTGCAGCTGGCCTAACAGATTAACTTATTCATTTAACATTCCAAAAGCTTTCATGAAGAAAGCATATTCATAAGCTGTTTCATCGCACTGAGCATAGCGACCACCTTCACCAAAATGGCCACCTACCATACTTGTTTTCATGATAACAGCACGAGAACAACGAGGGCAGGTACTATCTCGTACTTTCGCTACCCATTTAGCACCTTCCCAAACACCAACCCTGAGAATGAGTGTCAATTGCTAACATCAATCTCTTTGAAGCCAATAACAGTAGATAAAAATGCATATAACTATTGAGTCAATTTAGTAATTCAAATATGCTAAATAGCAACCTGGTCCCTTAAATTTGAACATCATTCAATTTGGTCCTTTTTCCAAACTTAGCACCACAATTTTAAAAGTTCTATGTTTCTCTTGATGCACCAAGAGACTATTCAAGTCAATATGTAAGTATTTTATTAGTTTTGATGGATGTTTGCTAGAGATATCTTGATGGAATGACTAAATTGATTGATGTTCTTTGATTTAAAGGACCAATAGACCACATAAATCGAGGTAAATAATGCTTAAGAGACTATTCGGAAGAGTGGGATTGCCTTGAATCATTAACTGCCGATGTAACCATAACTGAAGGAAAGCAACAACCATGAGGAATGTTGTCATAAGGAGAAAAACTAAAAATAGAATCGAAGTTCAATTGAATTTGAGGATTTCCAAATTCTTCATAATCCAGGATTGTGAGGGGTAGACTGGGATCCAACAATGTGTTGCATACATCAAGAAATGGTACCTGATACATATAACCCATCCGAGTGTCACAAGTTAAACTAAAATATGAAATTATGGATAGAGAATTCAAAATATTGATTGAATTTATTACACTTCTAAATCAAAATAAGTGAATTTACTTACCTAGTTAATTACCACATTTATAAAAAAATAAAAAAATAAAAAAAATAAAAAAAAATAAAAAATTGATACCATTGGAAGCAGAGAATTGATCAGTGGTATAAAAATACAAAATACATGATGCGAGACATGCATGACATAAACATAGATCCTGGATAGGCAAATAATCTTTTACTTCACACACATTTAAATAGTTCCAAAACAGACATATACACGTGCACATAGAGAGAGAGAGAGAGAGAGATGAAGAGCTATACGATAGAATTCCGAGCTCACTCGGTGATATATATTTTGAAATTAATTTTTGTCTAAACTCTAAAGTTATGCCTTTCTACTAACCATACACATGAAGGAGTGAGAATTGATTATTTCGAATTTTGACAACAAAGCATCAAATGAGTTTTCGCCCAACACTAGACAAAAGGGTTTACTTAAAGAACTTGCAATTGAAATGTTCAAAGTCTTTTTTAATGACTCAAGCCATCTCTGATAAACTACCCTTCAATGTCAAGATGACAAATACCTTTAAAATGGCGGCACGAAAGAGTTGTGGATACATATTGATAGTTGCGCCAACAAGAAGGCAGCCTGCACTCCATCCAACAGCACCAAGATGGTCTTTGCGGATATAACCCTCATTAACCAGGTAATTGCCACAAGATACAAAGTCTGATATTGAATTGTGTTTGTTTAGTCCACTCCCTGATTTATGCCATGAACGACCACCACCTCCACCTCCTCTGGTACAATACAGAAAGAAGATAATTAAAAATATGGATATTTAAGTTAGCAGTATCATAATAGAAACTTCCAATCTATTTGGCCAACAGGGTCATATAACAATACCAAAAATCAGTTTCAGTGATTTCAAACAACCAACCTTACATCAGCAAATGCCACAACCCAACCACGATCCAATAAACTCAGGCGATCAGAACACCAGCTCTTATCAAGATCTTCTCCATATGCTCCATAGCCTACTAAAATTCCTGGGCTTTGACCCCTCTGCCAGAATTCCCTTGAGTACACAATGGTTAGTGGAACTTTTACACCATCATGGGAAACAACTTCCTCTATTTTACAACAATATACTTCTGAAAAGTCCTTCCATCTCTGTGAATCAGAATGTGAGGCACTCTCTTTGTTTTCAATGCATGCTTCTTGAATTGGATTATTAATTAACTCGAAAGGTGGGATGCGTGATTGACCAGCAGAATCACAATTCACTTCCTCTTGATGCACAATTGAATATGTTTGTCTCGACATGTCATAGTCAGCAATAATATCTGCCATCTGTCCACTCGCAAATAAAAACATGGTTAGGTTAAAGCAACTCTAAGGTAGATGTAGATTTAGTCTCAGGTCTAGATTCACAGGTCTAGATATGGAAGAATCCTTCTTGTGATCTGTAGTGAATGTAGAGAAGTAGACTCATACTTGATAGAGCCCAATTTGAGTCCTTATCAAGACATTGAAAATGATTCTAGAATACTTGACTGATTCTGACAGCTTTTTTCAAAGACTATTAATAAGAAAAGGAAAGAGATCCCGAAGTATAGATTCTGATGATTAAAATCAAACATTTACAGGAACTAAAACCAATAAACTAATTAAAGGAAACAACAATGAACAGTTAAGGAAGCAAAACTGCAAATAGGTACAGGTAGTGAGATATGGTCAACAAGGAAATTCTCCTGTTAAAAACCAACAATATATAAACAAAGAAGAGACTAATCTACTTATACAAAGCTGCAAATAAAAAAATACAGTATATAATATTTTTTTTATGTTTGAAATCCTTTTTATATAGCAATTTCAAAAAGCACATTGACATTAAATGATCAAATGAGGAAAGTAAATCACGACTGAATCTACAAATGTGTATATACATGACAAGTTATCATACCACAGGTGATGAAAGAACTACACGGTAAACCATATTCAGGAAGTCGTGATTGGAACCAGGAACGGCACTGCATGTATTCGATGGCAGAGGAAAGTACCATGGTTTCAGATCTTGAATATATACTTGATTCTGCAAAATAACGCATGATAAGGTCAATGTATGTTAGACATTTAAGTTTTATATTCACAGGCACACAATATAATTTATTTGCAGTCCATTTTAGAGGAGCTTTTTCATAAAATTAATAACAATCCAGAGAAGGAAATCAAACTACAAGCCGCAAGTAAAATGATATACCCAACAGAAAATGTCTTAATAGATTGCAGTAACTGCAAGTAATTTTACCATTTGCCTCTCTCACTCTGTTGGATCCTCGACTTTAGGAGTCGATGATTCTTATCACTTAGATGGTAATTCCTCTTAAAGCTATTAAGAAAGCACTATCCTACATGGCACATTGTCCTCACCCCTGCAAAATCTATAGTTGACTGTCGTTGGGTTGATTTTACTACTAATGTTGGCCCAAATAGACAAGTGGATAAAAGCCCAACTAGTAGCAATAGATTACACTCGAATGTATGGTTTGAAATACTATGCTATTTGTTTTCCTATTATTATGATGGCATTAATTACTGTTTATGAGGTGCTGGCCCTTGTACCGTCTATATACTAAATTCCCTCTTACCAAGTGAGCTAGAGGAGCAGATTCTATGGAGCAACCACTTGGTTTGTTTCTCAAGTGTTATTTGTATATGCACAGTTGGATTGTGATGGTAGTGAGAAAAGGTTCACTTCAGCTTATTGCATGCTTATAGGAGGAAACTTGATCTTATAGAAGAGCGAGAAAATATTGTTGTCAAAAGATCAAGTGCATAAGCATGGTAAGCATCATGCTATAGCTAAAAGACTATTTGTGAACTTTTCTGGCTAAAATATTTGCTCCAAGAGTTGAGATTTTGTGAGATAGGTCCTGTAAAACTTTATTGTGATACCCAATCATTCTTCAAATCCAATCTTTCATGAAAGAACTGAACATAAAAATGTTATTGCTGCTTCAATTGAGAAACGATCCTCTCAAGTATTATCAACTTTTTTTTGTGGAATGGAATCCAATGTAAGCTGGTGGACATGCTGACGTGACTAAGTCCTTACAGGATCGTAGAAAAGCGTATTTATGTAACAAGATGGATGCATCTAAGGTTTCATTATTGACTGGATGACTCTTTCCTTTTATTCTTTATAGCATTTCATATTTTCAGTACATAGCCCTAAGCTAACATTAATACTAATACTAGTTTAAGGATTTCGACAGCACTGCCTTTGTATATATTTGTACAGCCCTTTCTGATTAATAATAAAAAATATGCAGATTCAATTATGCTATTAGTTGAAGTGGAAGAAACCGGTTTATATACAAAATGATAATTTGTTTGTATCGAGCCAACTTTCCCACTAAAATGATCTAGCAACAAATTCAATTAACTAACCCAACACTAAGCCATTCAGTTATCACATATAAATTAAGTTTAGAAAATGTATATCAGGTAGCATAGTTTCATTGTGATTGATGTCAAATAATATACCTTGGAATCAATTTGGAAAGGTAAGTTCAAGGAACATAGCAAAGGAAGACCTTTCTTATTGAGGAAAAGAACCAGATGTCCATTAAAGATGTCCATATCACATAGGCTTGTATCTTTATCAGGAAGGATGATAGTCTGAAATAAAAAGAGCATACAAATGAGGGGTTAGAGACACGATAACGATATCATTCACACACAGACGCACATGTGAATGAGAACTTAAATGAGAGAGAGATGTATGAAGCTCGTCAAACATAACCTGCAACTTAGGTGACTCGATATCTTCAACTCGGCATCTAACAAGGTAATACTCTTCACCAGACCATTGACCATCAGGCAAAGGAGCATTAGTGAGGATATAAAATAGACCAGAGTGATGCTCTACAAAGTACTGTACACCAGAAGTACGCTCACATAGTCTTTGTAAACCATCCATTGGATTGGTGGAATCTAAAACATAAACCTGTGATGAGAATCAATATAAACATGTCACTAAGTTAGAATAAATTTGTTATAAATTCATAAAACAAGACATATAAGTTCCTTCCTCAGATGAAGTCCTTGAGTTTGAATTCACAGTAATGAACTTGCCATCCTTTGTGCTTGTTATGTCCACACAAAAACTGGAATCACTTTCAGTAAATATTGGGAGATCATTCACAAGATCACATCCAAGTTTTCTGCAGAGAACCCTGCCGTAATATCATACAAAATTTAGGATACGATCTTAACGCAACTATCATTCATTACCTTCCCATCCCCAAACCCTAAAAAAATTCACAAAACAGAGATTCTAGTTACAATATTTTGCCTGTAAGGTCGCTGGTTTTCATCCGATTGAGTATAAAAAAGAGAACTTGCATCTCGAGCCCAAGCCAAGCTAACAACATCATCCACTTCTATTTTTGGGTCATGTAATCCACTTCTGAGGTCTTTAACCTGAAGCATAAACCGTTCACCACCAGAAATATCAACCGTGTATGCAAGGTAGTTATGATCAGGTGAAACCCTACATGTTCCCACATGGACATACCCTGTAGTATTGTTTAAATTGTTAAATATCACCAATCACCAATAGGGAAGTAATAAAACAAAATAAAAAAATCAAGCAGAATTTAACATTTAACAATTTCAGTATAAATCCCTTAAAAATATTCAGTATGAACCATCCCATGAAGTAATATAGCCAGAGGTTAAAACAGTGCCCTTAATTCCTTATCAAATTCAGAGTAACAAGATTAATTATAACATGTCAGACTTGCATTCAATTTTGCATAATCAAGTCTCGGAATCAAACTCAAGGTAACTTACAATACATCCATATATTGTGTTGAATGGTAACTTACCATATTTCTCTGCGAGTTCATTCCAGTCAAGCAAAACCTCCTCCCTTTTAGATCCTGCCATTCCATGGCGGTGCAAAAATGTATTCATCCAACCACTTCGCTCTGTTTCCAGCTTCCTACACATCACAGGATATTCCTTTCCCTCTGGAATGTACTGGTAATACAACCTGAACAACAAAACAAAAGCAATCAATTAAATCAAAATAAACCATTTTGCATAAATACAATTGTATAGTTTCATTAACACAATCAATTTTAATTAAAATTAAACATTCAATTCAAATTAGTTTTCAAAATATACACGATTATAAATTATAAAAAACTAGCAGAAAGACGGACAAAGGTGTGTTCATCATTCTGCATTTCTTCCTTCAAAAAAAATCATTCTGCATTTCTTCCTTCAAAAAAAATCATTCTGCATTTCTTTTGCGTTTAGTGTGTCTATTTTATCGTATTCTTTACAATAGTTGTTTCAATCAAAACCAATAAACCTGCACAAAAATTGAAGAAAAAAAATGTCACACTAAAATCTTATATTCTCTTTATACACAGGTAAAGTCATTACTAGGCATTTCGTTCATGAAAATAGTCAGGTCTAATTGGTTGGAGCAGAAGCGAGTGGTTATTTCAAGCTTTAGTGGCATGGTTCATTTTTACTGGAGGAGACAAATGAACTTTTAATGAGCTGGTTTGTCCCAAATGAGATCCCTATGAGTCACCTATTCATCTTGAACAACCTGAGTCAACACATGATAAATTCCTTTGTCTGAGTGCCCTTCATCAGGATAAATGTTCCACTCCCATTTGTCTTAAGCGCTATCCTGAAAAAAATTGTTATCCGGCATAGAACTGCATTCTTCCACCAATCCCTCTTGAGACCATTTTAGCTCCCTCCAAACTTGGGGATTTGGAGGGCAAATGATATTTTTTTTGTGTGAATTGGATAATCCCTCAAGCCTTGTAAGACCGTAACTCAGAGCTGGATATGAACTCAGAACCTTTAGTTAAGCTGGAAGATCCTTACCATCTCACCTAAGTGTTCTTGAGTGAGCAGAGAGAATAATCGAATTAACTTACACTTAAATAACCCTATATTTAATATGACATTATTATAAGGGTGAAAAATGTAATTTACACTTTCCGTCAAAACTACTCCCCTTGTCTAACCAAACACATCATCTTAAAATATATCCCCACTATCAGTGTCATCAGCTATAAACTATCAGTTAGTTGATCAGTTATCCGCTATTTTACCAAACAAGCCTATATCTCTTCCCCCACCCCTCCGTCGAAACAAACTGACCCTTAGTTTAACTTGTTAGGATTTTGACAGCAAAATGTGCATTTGAGTTATGTATATAACATTGTAACATTCGCCAAAAACAGAAGAGAACTAACCAGGGTCCCCAACGTTCAGGTGGGGTGCAAATAGAAGGAGGCAATCGTGCTTTCATCTCAGAAGACAACTGAGAGCGGAGTTTGAGAGTATCAGCCATGAATGCATCAGCATAACTATTTTCACGGTTGAGATGTTCCAACAAATGGGGATCGTCGGTGTTGGACATCCAGTGATATGGGTCCTCCCATGTCCTGCCGTGAACAGACACTGTGAAAGGGAGTTTTTTTGGGGACGGCGGAGGTTGTGGCGGAAGTGTGGTGGTAGGGTGGCGGCAGAGGGTTGAGAAAAAGGAAGAGATAGTGACATTGGTGAGTTCGAGTTTGAGTTTGGCGGCGTGGGAATGTGGGAGATGAATAAGGGCGCGGTGTGCCATGGAAAAGATTCTCCTTGAATTCAAAGATTTTATTTTTATCTGCCCTGTTTTGAAATGTCTAATCCCAATTAACTGCATTTATAGAATCATTACAATTTTAATGGTCATTTTGTTGTCTAAATTTTAAAGATTCTCCATCTTGACAACTCTCAAACTTACGTTATCTTTTTATTATCTCTCTTCCTTCTTTCACTCCGTTGTTTTTGACCAATAAGAAAAGAGCAAAATAAAGGTGTCCCCAAAGTTGGCACAAATAACTCAAAAATAAAATTACTCCCTCTGGTCTCAAACATAAGAAAAGATTCTTTTTTTAGGTTCATTGAGTAGTTAATGTATCTGGTCTACATTGTAAAACAGATACATTAATTATTCAATGAACCTAAAGAAGGAATCTTTTCTTATATTTGAGACCGGAGGGAGTATATTTGTACAACTCATTTGTGACAACTTTTTCACAACTCTTTCTTATAATTACATTATGTTCTTATTTTCTCACTACCTAAAAAATAAAATAAAAAACAAAATGTCATACTTTTGAGTCTAGATGTTTGGCCTTGCAACACCAAGTTGTGGGGTATAGTGTTGTGAGGTACACCTTTTAGTCGATCAAATTTTGTAACAACTTTGTTCAAAGGATTTACTAGAATTACTTTCGATGACGTCTACTCCTTTCTCTCTCTAAGCCACTAGCCTCTCTAAGCCACTGACGTCTACTCCTTGTAGTGGCAGTTTGTCGGTGTTCATCGGCGACTCTTCGTCATTTGGGTTGCGGGTCTCCACGTTTGATGTGTTCTGTGTATACAAATTTTTATTAACCAATGAAATTATAAAATATAATTTCCTAACTTTCTAATTATTCAAAAGATCTATTTTCTTTTACTACATTTCTTTTTCTAAAAATAATCATCTTTGTATTTATTTACTACTACTGTTGTTAGAGTTGTCAAAACGGGCCGGCCCGTATGGGCCTGCCCGAAAGCCTGGATAAAACGTAGGGCTTGGGCCTAAAAATTGGAGCCCGGTTTTTTTAGGGCTTTTTAGCCCAGCCCGTAAAAGCCTGTAACCCGTACGGGCTAGCCCGCACGGGTTACGGGCAGCCCTGAAGCCCGCATAAGCTTAGAGAAGGTATACTTTTTAACCATAAAACATGAAATTCACTTATGATTTTTGGGTATTTTCTTTGTTTTGGCGTCGTGTCTATCTAATCCTTCTTCTCCTTTTCTTTGCTTAATTTTTTGTTTTCGGTTTGATTAATTTGCCAAAGGTTAGCTACTACCAAATGCAAATTCATTAAATGTTACACGGACTAGTCCCTGTAACAATTTTAAAATTAATTAGGGATTATTATCTTTAAAATTAATTAGGGATTTTTCCTCAACAATTTTAACATGAATACAACAAGAATTTGGCAAAAGGGAACTAAGATCATATCCTACACAAAACTAACATTTCATAAGTTTTCTTCACACAACTCAACAAACCCATAGGAGAAGAGTTCTAACTAGAGAACTCACCTTCAAGATGGTGGTGTATCTGAAACTTCTACCTCCTAACCAAAACCCTAAGCATGCATAAGTTCACATCAAAGACTCTAAGCTTGAAACAAGATTCCTCTTGGTGTCATTTCATGTAAACTCCACTCCCAACCTTGATCCTTGCATGATTAACAACTTAGAGGAGATTGAATGATGAAAGGAGGGTTAGGGTTTGAAAATTCCAAGAGAGAAGGAGGAGAGTTTTCTGCTCTAAGAGTTTTAGAGAGAGGAAACACATGAAGAATGAAGTTTCTAACTACAAACACCCTTATATACTTTTTCTACAAAGGTACCAAAATGCCATTTCTTCTCATAACGTATTCAATACGAGTTAACAGATAAAACATCGTGAAACTAATAAGCGGGATATTACAACCATTATCCATAATTAATTTGTTTTTTTAAAAAACAATTAAATTAAATTTTGCAAAATGACCATTATGCACATAAAATCAAGGAGATTATGAGTTTTAAAGAGGACGATTATGAAATTTTGATGTACTTCAACTTTTATATATTGTTAGTAGATATAGTAGTAGTAGTAGTAGTAGATTTGTAGTAAAAGTAGATATTTAAATTTGTTGTGTGGAATTGAAAAGATAGTCGTCCGTAATTATCATGATAATATATTGGCTTTTAAAAAGGATAATTATGAAATTTTATTCGATTTAAATTTTTATATATTAATATTTTTTTTTGAAAGAATTTTCTTATGTATTGTAAGTAGATTTAAAAAACAAATAAAATTTTAAAATTAAGAATATTTCAAAAACTTATTAATTTTGCATCCAAAAAACAAATATGCGTGGAAAATTGTTATATCCGTGTTTCATAATATTTGTTTTTATGTCCTTTTTTAAAAAACAAATAAATTGATTTCATAGTTATCAGAGAAAATTTGTTAGACTTGTGATGATCATTATCCGTAATATTTTTTTAACAAATTAATTAATTTCATATTTATCTGTGAAAATTTGTTACAGTTGTGATGACCATTATCCATAATTAATTTGTTTTTTTAAAAACAATTAAATTAAATTTTGTAAAACGACCATTATGCATATAAAATCAAGGAGATTATGAGTTTTAAAGAGGATGATTATGAAATTTTGTTATACTTCAACTTTTATATATTGTTAGCAGATAGTAG
>Ga0315914_1004294_pt1 | contig 21333 bp, 10 predicted proteins | sample MpolenodulesMG_FD_203920 | JGI IMG/M metagenome (GOLD analysis project Ga0315914, IMG submission 203920) | Medicago polymorpha root nodule microbial communities from Los Angeles, California, United States - elongated nodules | ecosystem: Host-associated > Plants > Roots > Nodule | place: USA...
AGAGAAATGTGTATAGAAAAACGACACTAAAGAATAAAGAATAAAGATAAAGATAATAGAGGAACAACACACCAAAAATTCCCAACTATATTAAGTTGATCAAGAGAGTTACAAAAGTGCCCAAGAAATTTAGCTCCTAATGTTCTCCAAAAACATCCGTTAAATTTGTCTTCTTTACCCTCCTACAATAACTCAATAATTTTCACTCATAAGGTGTTTCCCAGGTGTTTCTCACAAGTTTCTCATCGCTAGAATCTCTCCTCAAAAGGAATCAATGCTTTCGCAAGAGTCCCTTTGTTTGGTTGCCCAAGATTCAAAATTTTCTAGACTTTTTGAATCTAAAACAAAGATCCTTAGCCTTCTCTCATTTGATTTCATGAGATTACACGAATATAATATGTCTTGACCGTTTATAGATTTCAAAATCTAAAAGAAATAAAACATTGTATTGTCCTTAGTGAACTCACCCATACACCTAGGGCATAAATCAACAATACAATTTGTATTGTACTGTCTCATGCCCCTCACAAACCAGTTTGTACGCCTACGCAAGATATAAAACAAAAACATGCTGAACACAAATTAAATTTTTTTTATTAGGTTATTGAATCCAATTAATGTTTTTAGAAAAACCTACGTTGTCGAATATTGGATTGTTGAAAAACCTACCAATGTACCCTTAGTTTTGCTTGTAAAATAAATTAAATAATAAAATTGGGCATTTGTTATAAATATTATTTCATATTAGAATTGGATGTGTATGTGTGTCTATGTATAGACATAAACTGCATTTGATTTAATTGACTTAAGTAAAAAAATTATTATTGAAAGATAAAAAATTGTTTGCGTTTATGCATATTAAATAAAGCCTATGATAAAGACACTCTCTATTATCTATTTGCTAAAAAATTCATTTTTATTTTTTTATTATTTAGAAATAACTTAATATGTTTTGCTTATGCAGGGAAGTGGAAGATTTTGAACGGAGGACAAATTTAAACAAGTATGAAAGGGTTAAAGTTGTATACCAAAACAAAAAACTATGTGACTATTAAGGGTCTATCTGTTATCTATTGTCATATACCATCAGAATGATGAATATTTATATTTCAATTATTCAAGCAAGAGGATGGAGGGACTTGCTTATATAAAGGAGAAAAGACAAATGTCATTATTCTTACTTTGTGTTGTGGAGATTTTGATATTTTTGGGTTAGTGTGGGTGTGTTAATTTGCTATCAACAAATAGATAATCATAAATGGCTTTTTGACAAGTTAAAAAGTAAGATTCAAACATGTTTAGCTAAGAAATGAGTCAATATATGTGTTGTCATATTGGTCACATATAATATCAAAGTAATAATGTTGTTATTGTGATTTTAGTGCATAAAAGTGTAGGTTTTAGATGAACAAACCTTGTGTGTTACATTAAACTCAAAATTCAAGGTTTTGAAAAGAAAATGTGTGAAAGAAACGTAAAACGCTGAAAGGATCAAAATAAGGTGATGTTGTTAATGTGGTTTTTGATCAAGTCGAAACATCAATGATATAAATAAGGTGATGTTAATGCAAGCGTGAATGTATTGGAACTTTCTAAATTTAAAATAATCTTGAGTGATTATTGTTTATGGTGATATTGTTAATGTTGTTGTAGATCGGACATTTTTGTCTATATATATAACATAAATTATAATTTTTGAATTTTGTAAAAAGATTTAGATTTTGAAAAAATGTTAAAAATTTATTTATTTTTATATGAATAAGTCTATATTGAGTCGACGTATATTAATTTGTGAAAGAGACAAGATGTTTATTGGACGTGTTTGTAAAAGTTTGAAATTTCACTTTAGATCATAGATCGGTTGATTTGTATATTTAAAATGATGAATATGAACATATGATTTGAAACTGAAAGCTAAAGATTTAAAAAGTTAGCATCAAAATACTATTTTTAAAACATTGGAGTTTTGTCTATATTTTGAGTTGTGTTCGATTCTTGAAAAATGAGTACTCAAGATATAAGTTGTTTGTAAATTTATGATTTATTGTCTGGATAGTGAATTTTTGTAAACAACATATAAACAAATGAGACTTTATCGAAATGTAGCCAAAAACATTAGAATCGGTGAATTTTTAAATATTTTGAATTAAGGTATAATTAAGAGTAGTTGATCAATTTTTTAAGAATGATTTTCTTTACAAGGAACATCGTAGAAAAATTAACTATTTTCTAACTTGAAAATAAGTGGATTTAATTAATTGAAAAATGACGGATTACTAAGAAATCTTGATAACAATTGAAATTCATTTTTAGCGACGTTCTTCAAAGAAAAAATATTTTGGTAAAGAGCCAAGTAAATTTCTGACAAATTTTGAAAATGTTTTATTTTCATAAATGTTGGTCAAAATTATTTAATCTAAGTTCTCAAAAAATAATGATGGATCACTCTCTCCTTCGAGACTTGGTTGGTTGAACCCTAAGGTTAGTTAAAGTTAGTCTAAAAACCTAACATTAATATAAGTACCTTATGTTATATAGAGAACGTGGCAATTGATTGGAATGCAGGTACATTTCTATTTAATGTTCGTTGGCCAAGTTGTGATTTATTTATCAATGTGATTTTTTACTTGATAAGTATATGTTTTTCATATGATTTGAAAATTATATGAACTATCTAACAAGAATTATATGAACTTTCATATGATTTGGAGAAATATATAAAATTCTTGTTAAAACATGATTTCATGTAAATATACTGAATCATATATAATTTGTTTCATTAGTATATATGGTGATTCATATGTTCATGAACAGTAATAACAAAGATTGTTCATCAACAATGTCTGAATATTAATGTTGTAATGATAACAAATCAAAATATTAATTTGTCTCTTAATTGTGAGTTCAAGTATGTAATGTGAAAGTACTTACCAAGTGAAGTTTGAAATCATCCTTACCAAAATAGTAAAATACAACAAGACGTGTAAATGAAAAAGTAGATTGAAGTCATGCAACCCAAAAGAAAAAAACATTGCAAAATAAGTAAATTCCATCAAAGTACAAAAGAAATAATCTAGACAAATACTACAATAATCATCTTGTCAAGAAGCAAGTATAACAATTAACAAGTCATAGTTAACAAAAGCATAGTATGTTGAACCAAAATGGGTTTGAACAATGTATTTGAAGTTTTGATGATAACAATGTATAAAAGAACAACTGCATATGTTAATGTGTGTTCAAGTATGCAAAATCATAGAATTAACCTGACTTTCAAAGTCAAATTTCAATTTTGAAACATCAAGACTCTGAACGCATAAGAAAGCATCTGAAGCAAATGAGAAGCTTATATGATATGAAACACAATCTGAAGAAAGGTCAACTATAAAGTCAATGCTCTAATCAAAGTAATATTTTCTCTTAGAAGCATTTCAAGGGACAAGGCATCTGAAGAATGGACTAAAAAAATAAACCAAAAATCAATTATCAGAACTTGAATCCATTTGAAGTAAAAGATTATTTATTTCTATTAGAAAAGATGAATATTTATCTATGAATTAAACTAATAAATATATAAATGAGGGGTTACCGCAATAATACTATCAATAAACAACAACAACACAACAGTAAGCAATATTTGAATTTGAAATTGAAATTTAACCCAAAATCTGAAGGTGGGTATTATCAAAACTGATATTGAAATTCAACCCTAAATTGAACCCTAATTATTAAGTATCACCAAAGCTTATCAAGAATTGAAGCTGGGTGAAGGGAAGTGACGAAGATGCTTGAAATGGAAAAGATAGATGTTTGTCGAGTTCACCAGTGAGTGAAGTGATGGAGGTAGTTCACGGTTCGTGAGTTCGTCGGCGGTTTGTGATGAGTGAGGGAAGGAGAACCTGAGATTTAGGGTTGAAAAGGGAAAGTGAGCAAAGTTCGTAAGGAAATTTTGATAGAGTGTGTGAACAAGGGAAATCTGAGATTTCACGTTGAAAAGAGGAAATTTTGAGACGTGGATTGTGTGGGAGGGGAATGTGGATGATTCTAATTTTTATGGTAAAAGGTTAAAAGGGGGAAAAAATTGGGTAAAAAATTTAGCATTAGCATTTGTGGATTCTATTTAAAAGTTAAACAAATTTAGCATATGAATTTGTAGACAAATATCAGCGTCAATAAATAGCGTTTACGTACTGAAGTTAAATTGCATAAATAAAATGAACAGTAAAAAATGCATTTGCATCAAAAAAAATTGATGCAAATTGCATGTTTCTTGTAGTGCACCTAAAGGTTGCTTAATATATTTCAAGAAACTCTGGACTAAAGTACTATAACAAAAGAAAATGAAGCCTGATGTTAGAAGTGAACAATAAATTTCTATTGGTAGCTTTATGTTAGAACAACAGCTAGTAACACAAGATTAAAAGAACACAATAGTAAAAGACAATGGACACGAACGATCTTTGTTAACGCAGTTTGGCCAATGATGCCTACTTTTGTGACTATAGAGCATCTATAGTTCCGTTTGTAATACTGTGATGAATTAGTGTTTTAGTGTTACCATTAAGAATAACGATAGTTAGTGGTTAGTTTAATTGTTGGTTAAGAGTCATGTATGAAGTTAGGTAGAGCTAGTGGTTAGGAGTATTAGTTAGTAGTTAGTGGATGCTTATAAATAGGCTTTGATGTACCATTTACTTTTAACTTTCTCATTATGTAAGTTTGATCAATATTATCAATACATAACTCTTTTGAACTTTTCACTATTTATCGATGGATGCCATGTTTCTCAACAGTTACAAACAATATACATAGTACTACTACTATGATTCAGTTTATAATATTACTATGGCGAATATCAAACCTAGGCAAATATCATACATGATGACCATGTAACACTTTATTGTTCTCTATAATGTTTTTCTATTCTTTATTCAGGCAATCAATAATTTTCTTTTTTTCCTTTTTCTTTCCCGACCATATGTTGAATATTTCTATGAAGAATCACTATATCTTCATTCTATCTTTCAGTTCACTGTTCACATGTCATGCCAAGTTATACTTATGACTTCACTTTTGTAATAGGCACAATCAATTGTTTTATCCTCGGTAGCAAAGGATACATTTGTAGAAATTGAAAGACCTCTGCTGCTTAGATCCAAACCCAGTGAAATTATCAACAATAAGATGGAAGTGCTTCGTTGAATTGTGATTTTTGTGGTGGGGGTCAGGAAACTTCCACTCATATTTTCTTGCATTGTGAGATGGTGATGAAGGTGTGGGAAAAGGTATTCTGGTGGCTCAATTTTAAGTTCCTAATTCTACACAATTTGTTTGTGCATATTTTGAATGTTGGAGTGCGGAGGTGCAGAGTAAGAAGTTACGTAAGGGCTATCGGTTAATTTGACATGCGTCTATGTGGGTGATATGGAAGATGAGAAATGATATAATCTTCAATGATGGTAACAAGGGGGTAGATGACAATGACATAGTAGATGAGATCGAGGTTTTGTCTTGGCAACGTAGCTTGCATAGAATTTTGGTGTTATATTTTGGGGTGTTTTTTCTAGGGGTTGGGTTGCGATATATTTATGATGCTCATTGTAATTTTTTCTCTAGCCATGTCGTCCTTCTTGTGCAGTGTAGCTTGTTCTCTTTTTTGTCCTTATATATATAGCGAATTTTGATTTTAGTCTCTAAAAAATTAAACTGAATGTTTTCATCCTCACAAATTTTTTTATTTTGTTTTTTGTCCTTAATGACCATTTTATGTCCATATAAATGACAAAATTATAACTTTTTTATGTTCAAATTGTATCCATGTTATGTCCGTTTATTATATTCGACATTTATATATTCATATTATGTTCAAAAAATGTCAAAAACACGTTAAAATTATATCCATTAAGGACCAAAAACAAAATAAATTTTTTTGTGAGGATGAAAACATTCAGTTTAATTTTATAGGGACTAAAATCAAAATTCGTTATATTTATAGGGACGAAAAACTTATTTAACCCAAAAAAAAAAATTGTGTTTGTTCAAAAATAATAATATAAATTGTGTGGAGAGAAAGTCATCAAGTGTATGGTCACTATTTTGAACTATTCTATGTTAAATTCAAACGAAATTTGAACTATTCATGATGCAGCTTCATAATAGTATCATAGCTTCTTTTCCAAGTCAAAATTCTCAATTCTCATATATGCAACTTTAAAAAAAAACTGTTATACATGAAATTTAACTAATGTACATATCATCCAAAATGTAAAACTGCATGGTGAAGTGTTTACATTTCAGTGTCAATTATGAGCTCAGCTGCAGCACCCATTGTACCAACCCCACCAACACCCAACAAAGCAAGAGCAAGCTCCTCTTCATTCAACTGCCTCAACCCATTGCTAAGTCTCTTCAACACATTTACATCCACTTCCAGCACCCAGTTGGGTATACAACCTACCATCAAGCTCACAAAACCCGACACATAGGCGCGCCAAGTAGCCGGATCACAGCCAAGTGATATCTTACCATCTAGTGCACTTGCAAGAAACTCCATGTGTGTGCCCAAAACTTTTGGACGTCGCTTTGAAGCTGATGATGATGAATCAACTCCCCAAGTAAAAGCACCACAAAGAACTGCAAAGTAAGCAAGTCCGTATCCACCGAGCATGGCAACCATTCCATTAGACTTTTCTTCTTGGTCTGATCTCTGAACAGATATAAACCATGACGGCAAAGTTTCATTTATTAATAATTGAACCAGCGTCAACCCTCCTGATATCCACACTAAAGAAGCCCCGAGGGCAGCTGCAAGCTTCACTCTTGTCATTGATGCAGCAACCGAAACCTGTCCATATTTTATGCCATCTTTGGTTAGTTTCAATTTTTTCAATCGCTGCTTTGGCAGCCCACCGCATACAATTTCTCTAACCGACTGCATCAAGATGGAAACAATTTCTTCTGTCAAGAAAACGATATCTCTGACCGATCGGTAAGCACGTAAGTAGAGAATTCCCGGAGCAACAGGGCAAATCCCTCCACATAAATTGGACTTAAATCCATGGCCGAGAAGGGCTCCAACACCGCCACTGGACGAAATAGGGGAGCTACTCATGCCCAGGGTAGCTGTGAAGCATCTTTTAACAAGTTGAACTACTGCATCGCTGTTATGGAGGAAGACGGTTCTAGATGCTGAGAAGATAAGGAAGTCACTCCACCGTTTTGCTTTTTGTGTCCACAAGGAAGCAACAATTGGCATACAAGGCCATGGGCAACCTGCAGCTAGGCCCTCTAATGTTTGGCCAGCCAAATGAAGAAATCGCTCTGATGATCTGTCAACTTTGTAGGTTATAGTGAGGCTTGTGAAGGCAGCCAATGGCAACGGAAGTGTGGCAGGCGAGCTGTCTCCTGTGAAAATAATGACTACTGGTCACAATAGTAAACAACTTGATACTAATGTTGGAAAAGAAAAGGAAGATGAAGGAACACATATTAAAAAGCAATTTGGTTTAATACTCGAATCAAGTGGTGTAAAAGATTAAATGTAAATTGTATTGTGTTGCCAAAAATGCATTATAAGTCAGGATTTTATGAGTTTTTAGAATTCAAGGTAACAAGAAGAAAAACCTGAAGCAAGGCTAGGCACGTCAACACCAGTTTCAGCCAAGATTTTCTTTATCTGTTCCTCTACATTCTGTAGATTTGCAGCAGGACTTGGCCAATCAGTTCCATTCATAAATGCTGGTTTCCAAACTCCTCGAGTTACTTCAGCAGAAAAGTAACTTATTATGGTTGCCAGAGATGCGGGAAGAAAATCAGCTAAATCCTTAAGCCCTGATATTGAGAAAAGCATTATGGTATTGTTAAGTTTAGAGGTAAAAGACATCAATGGCAATTTTGAAAATCTAACTTACATGAACATGAACTTGTTTGGTTGGTCTATATTTAGAGGTAAAAGACATCAATGACAATTTTGAAAATCTTACTTGATAAAATAAACATTTTTAAGGTTTGACAACGACCATTTAAGTTCTCCCCAATAATTTAGAAATCATGAGTTCAACAAGGTGTTCAATGTGTTCCCTCAGATTCATCGGAGAAAAACATACATACCCGTTGCCAACTCACGTGGAGACAGTCTTCCATGAGAACAGGCTGTGAGGGCAGCATCAACTACGAAGGGAATGGCTTCGAGAATATCCCAAGCAGGCAACTTTGGTCCAATAGAGGCATCTTCATTTCCAAGCCCTGAAGAGCTACTGCTTCCGGTTGTAATAGTTGGTTGGTTTCCTCTATTAATCTTTCTGAACATCATGTTAAGAAGTCCCTCAACTATTTGATGAAAAGGGGTTCCATGAACAAGACCTGAGAGCGTTGAAGCTATGCACGCTTGATGTTGCCGGTACCAGACTTTTAATTTTGGAAAAGAGTCAACAAATACAGAATTTGGAGACGATAGACTCGCAATTTCTGAAAGTCTCCTTCTGTTACGATCTTTGCGGATGTTACCAGCGGACATTAAGTGAGAGTTTCGTACTAATAGCAAGTATTCAGGAGTTAATTGAGAACCAACACTTGGCGTATCTCCAATTCCATGTTCAAGAGGAGGACAGTTAAATTTCCATAACTTTAAAAGAAGAATAAATACATTTGAGAACACAGCATGGGCTGATATTTCTTCCCCAGATGTAAGTTTCCATGAGATGTTAGGCATACATGACCCAAAAACTTCACAGATTGGCATCAAGGAACATGCAAGCTGCGGAACCTGGTTAGATATTTGGGAAATGAATTAATACAAAGTTTAAAGTAAAGAATTTGTTATACATATACAATCATAACCCTAGTTCATGTATATATACAAAACACCTGAACAAGGTCACAAACTATGTATAGAATAAATAAGCCAAAACATATTCCAAGCCATCACTGGTTATTTACTCAAGAGTTTTCTAATTTCATTTTTCTGGTTGTAATGATGTTTTCAATCATAATCCTAGCTCATGTATATATACAAACATCTGTTGCACAAGCTGATCTCCATCTTCCATTGATGTGAATTATTAAGTTTTGTTAATAACACCTAATAAATTTTGGATTGATATAGAATTAAACTTACCAAGCCATGAAGCGAAAATACTTGGATGCAATCAATAGATGAAATTCCAACGAAGAGTACATTAAGTATTGGAGCATAATTAATCAAATAGCTGTTTCCTTCCGTGTTCTCTACAGGAACTGGTGGAGATAATAATCTGAGAATGAAGTGAACAGTATGCTCCTGCATAAAATAGAGATACAAAATTTATTAGGATGCGAAATTTGATCAGAAGAAGGATATGCTCTAAAATCTGCACTACCGAGCAAGTTTTAGTTTTTACATGCTGTAGGTATGATTCATACCTGTATATTCCAGCCCCGAATCAGGGATGCCCCGCAAAGAATGGTAGCAGCAGATATCTTTTCATCTTCTGATCCCGCAATTGCAATTTCAAAAATTTTCTCCAGTTCTGCTAAGCTTCCATCAAATCCAGGAGCGTAAATTCAGTTGATTTACCTTTTGGTATATTTACAAAAAAGAGCATAAGACCAGGCCACAGTATTTTCAAAGTAAGTTCAAGTCTACCAATTTGCTGTCACCCTTGTTATCGTATAAATTTAGTTTATGATGAATGTTTCTTTACAAAAAAAATTCTCATGTTTGCCTAATATTGCGGATTTTGAAGTCTCCCCAACCGCAATTTCAACCACATAGGCTGCATTTTACTGCAATATAAAGGTTCACAGTGTAACCACAATACAATATAAAACCACGGAGTGACAGTTCATTGACCATGAAAATGAAGTTATGTAGACCCATTGAAACATTCGTACGTGACTTCTTTTGTGGCCTGTTCAGGACTGAGAATATAAAATAAAACTTCAAACAAAAAAAAAATTATAAAAAGGTCATTGCATTGTGTCTCTAGGCCTAAGTTGAAGGAAATACCATAAATTCTATACAGGAATACGTTTGCCTAAAATTCACACATTACAAGTTCTTGAATGTACTCCCAAATAGGTATATGAATCAAATGACTGAATAAGCAAATACTTAATCATACCTTGTGGCAGGACTTGAAACCAGAGCATTCACCATCCCTGAAGTAAGTGCGGCTCCCTTCAAAAATGATGACCAGCCAGGTACTTGAGCTGGCATACATTGAGGTATTTTATTGATGTGTCCATTCACATAACCTGGCCATAAGTACGCAGATGTGTCGAGTAGATTCCGGGAAATACAAGCCTCAACTATCAGATGGCGCATGTTTCCAGCTGAAAAAGAAGAAATATTTGAAGTTTTTAAAAGAATATGGTAAATTACAAACAAGGAGTTTTTCGTGAAGTGATTACAATTAAGGAATTCTAACTACTCAAATGGTAAATTAGGTCAAGTTGTTAAACACTAACTATTCTTTGAATATCACTATCCTGTTGAGTGATTAGATGTTCCTAAATAGAAATATTTTTACCAAAAACCTTCTGGTCTTTTTAACTTTTCACAAATATATAGCTTCTAAATGAGGCATGGTGTGAAAAATATATGTTCTTAAAAATAAAATGCTAAACGAAAAATGCAAAATCAACAACTTCAGGAAAAGTGAATTGCTAAACCAAAAATTTAAAGGAATACAGGAATAGAACAACCATTGGAGAGAGGGCCGTGATTCTACACAAGTCAACTATTTATACTAAAAATCTTTGGTCAAGTAAAATGATTTCTACTTTTTTACAGACAGTTACTCTTCCTATAGCTCACGGCATAGAAATGAAGGAGAAAAAAAAACCACAATTACTCCTCCAACAAATGCTGCAGTGTTTTCCTAATTCAAATTAGGTAATCTATTTTCCTTTAAAAGAGTGAAACAGTAATCAGACCATGTTGCATTATAGGAAATTACAACCTTTCAAAAGATTTTGAAAGCTGCGGCCTCTGTGAACCTTCTGCAATTCCAACAGAATCAGAAACACAAAAGCAGACTCAAGTACAAACAACACATTCAAAGCATTACCGTAAAGCAAAGTGCCTATTGCACAACTACATGTATTAATACTTTCCCATTGCTCCACAAACCATATTCATTATAATTTTCGCCGAAATAAAATACATCATCATACACATCTTTTGTTGTTACGTTTCATGTCAATAATATGTGAAACAGGAGGCATATATTTTATCAAATTTTGAAGAAAAAGACAGAATCAGAAAAAGCTAAGTAACATCTTCAATAATACATTGGTAAAATTCACTCATAGTTGCTGGAGTTCTATATATAATTTATGATTGATATATTATAGAATGCAATATCACTTACAACAGTCAACCGGCATCTCCGCCATGGTGAGGCAGTCATAATATGCACTGCCAATAGCAATGCCAGAAATAAATAGCATAGCTTTTGCAGCTGCCTGATTTGCAGCAGAAATAACCGACTGAGGTGGAGTGAGCAAGCTCTGATAATCGCCCAATACCTGGAGACTTGAGACTAAATCATTACGACATTTTCCTGGAACCCTTTTCTCCTTCCATTGATCTGTAGGATCGCCGTCTTTTTCATCAATGGTTGTATGTTCTTCCTCCTCATCCTCCTCAATAAAATTGGCAACAACAAGAGGTATGATACATAACAGCATGCATAAGCGGGTTTCGAGATGGGGCATTGGGCCCTCAATAGGATCTCTTTCCTACAAATATAGTTAATATAAAATAAGTAAGCCATTGATGCAATCGTCTTAGCAACAAAGTGAATCATAATGGAATGGAATACAAGAAGTAATTTATTTTGTATTAACTCTTTGGTTCCCAGTGAAATGGGGCTCAGGTAATCCGGAGTTCGCCTGAATACTGACGGTAATTGATAGACAATATATATTTAAAACAAAAACATAACAAGAAAACACATAAAGTTGAAGAAAAATAGTTTTACCCTCTGAACAAGTCGCAGACTTGCAAACCAAAGACCTAAAAAAGTGTCATACCAAGAGGTGCCATTTATTGCTCGGAGGGTCTTTATCAAACCTAAACAACAACACCACCATCAACAACAAAAAATGTATATCACAAAAACGTAATTTAAAGTTAAAAGGACAAATCTAGCATTTCAGCTGGATTCCAATTTCCGTAGGTATTCTCAGTCTTACCACTAATTTCTTCAACAGCACTTGTTGCACTCACTTGATAGCCGTCCATGGTGTCCTCCAGCACCAGATCAAGAGGAATCCAAAGAGCAGAATGACTTGCACCGTGACACAGTGACGCAGAAGAAGAAAGATATTCAAAAGCCATAACTTTACGGAACTTTTGCTGTGAATGTGTTCTGCATTCTTTAGACAGTACCATACAAGCATCTGAAGTCAAATGCAGAAGTGCCTCGGGACTTACAGTCTTTGATTTTCTCAATGCTAAAGAATTTGTTCCAAGCAGCTGCAGCCTTTGAACAAAACTTAGCCAATGTGCAGGACTGATAGGAAATGAAAATGGAAAATTGTGAATCATATGCCGAATTGAATAGATAGGAAATTCCAGAATGAACGTGGATGATAAATACATATATATAACAAATACGTACAAATTTCGGCGAGCCAAGCAAAGAATCCTTGAAGATACTTTATCCTGCAAAAACTTCCCAATCATCTCAACAGCAATTAGCGTATTCGTACTACGCAAATTCTCAATTTGTTCAGTATAATTGTTGCGTCCATCCAATTCCATTTCTTGATATAGCATAGCCCATCTAGACTTTTTTTCCTGTGTGAATTCTAGCAAACCTTCATCGTCCAATGATGCATCAAGCAGCTGCCAGACAATTGAAAAAATAAATTCAACCACCACAATGCCAGGCTCACTTTGTGACATGCCAAATATTTTGGAAAGATGGAGAACAGCATCTATAGATTTCATGTCCCTGTCCATTGCATAACCAAAAGAGTTAACAAGGAACCAAAGCGCGACGCTAAGATAAAATAACTTAATATTATTAATAGCTCATGTTTGTCTCAACCATTAATCACTAAAAGAAATTACAAAATCAACATTGAACAATAGAAGAGAGAAAAATCTCATACCAAAAACATTTCATCTGCGATGTAATCTCAAATAAAAAATAAAAAATATCACAAAATATGGACATAAAAAAGGGTGTCAGGTTTCCTACTATCCTCAAAATTAGAAACTTCATTTAGCAATCGCATTCAGTCATAGAAAAATGCATTGAAGATGACCATGTGCCATTTGGATTGACTTATTTGACATAAACACATGTGAGACTATTTGGATTAGCTTTTGGAAACAACTTATGATATGTTCATAAGTTGTTTTCATCTTATTTCCATAAGCTCTCTCAGATAGCTTATGAAAACAGTTTGACTTCATTTTTTCTTTTGTTATAAAAATAGCTTATACATGATAAACACTTATATAATAAACGCTTAATTAAATTATTTATCCAAACAAGGCCAAAGTCATGACCATCAATTACAAAACAGATTTCAACAATCAATCATAAATGTAGTAAAAAACATCACAGATTTTCAAAGAACATAATATAATTGAGATGCAAAAAAAGTATTTATTTTTATAAATTACATAAATTTAACCTTACTTTTGATAATCTGGCCTGCTAATCTGCGATTTAAGTTCGAAAGCATGTTTTTTGACAAGTTCCAAATACAACCTATAAGCTGCAGGTTGAGCATGTCTACAAGGAATAACCCTGCAAAAAAAAATATATATATCAGCATAAAGTTAATAATCAAAATATTCAAAAAATATGTAAATAATGGATGAGAATTGAGGAAAGAAACAAACCTGACAGAAAGAAGAGCAAGAAGAAGCATAGGAGGGACAATATTAAGGATCAATGCCTTCTCAAGAAACTTCCAAATAATAGGAACATTGTTGTCCCAACAAATGTAAGAAACCAAAAACTCAGCAAGTTCTGAAGAGGGTACAGATTTTCCTGATGAGTTCAAATTGGAATACATTTCAAGGGCCCAAGCCAAAGGATCACTACCCTTTTCTTGTGCTTCCTTTGTAACCTCTTCCATTGACCTACGCATAGAAATCTCCACGGTAAGGTTGTAGCAGAGGATCCAACTCTCCTTCACAATCTTACCTGAAACAAGAACAAGAAGAACAATAACATGTGTTTGTAACTCTCACATGTATCTCTGTCACCCCTTTGCCCTTTGTTTTGTGTGAATGAATGCAGGATTTATGTTATGTACTAGGATTTTGTTATTTAAGTCAAACACTTCAGGGGTACTTTTGGGATTTCATTTCGGTTATCGGTTTTTTTTCCTTTATTAATCGGCTATCGGTTTTTCACAGAAGAATCGAGATCCTCTCCTTATTGGGTTTTTCTTTATCGTAAATTGAGTCTGATGTTTATTTGCGAAATAGAGAGGTTTTGATGATTAACAAAAGTAAAAATGATATCCAAGATCGATAATCATTATAGTCTCTCATTCGACGACAATGGTTTAGTTACAATATTTCGTACAAATAACAAAATTACAAAAAAAAAAAAAAAAATACCATCAATTTTATCAAAATAATCTTATTAATTATTAGTGTGTTCTATTTATTATTTTGCTAACTCGCCATAATTAGAAAGTGTATTTTTATTATTATAATTAGAGAAATGATATTTATATAACAATTTTACGACAACTTTTAGATAACTCTTTCTTATACTTCTTACTCTCTCTCTCTTCCTTTTTCTGTTTATATTGTTTTGATCAATAATAAGAGAGAAAATAAGGGTTGTCACATATTGGTTGTACAGCTATTATTACTCGTATAACCATAAAGAGGAGAGTTATAACTTATAACATGAAATGAAAGTGATGCACATAAATTTACTTTGTCTTTTTAAACAAGTATATGAATTGATGGACTCGCACTTGAGGAAGAGTGTTGTGTGTGAGTTATATGCTCTACATTGGATAGAAAAGTGTGAGTTATAGGACTCATAAACATATTACCTTAAGAGTCTGACGTCTCTCTCATTTGTGTCGTTGTTCTTGCCTTGATGTGGGCAGTCTCTCGGGCTCCCCTCGTGATCCAACAAGCTCAACTAATATTATGACTTTAGTATGTTGGACATCTTTGTCTAAATTCGAACTTGAAACTTCCTAGCCATGTGTTTGAATTTTAGATGATACTTTTTCTCGTTAGTATTATAAAGAAATATTTTGTTTTTAGATTCATTAAATAACTGGTGTGGTTTATAATGTAGTTAAGATACATCGTTTATATTTAGTGAATCTAAAAAGAAAATATTTGCTTATAATAATGACTAGATGAAATATTTGTCTCTTTTTTTTAATACAAAAGTATTTGTCCATTTATCTACTGATAATATTTTTTTTACATAATCGTAACTTGTACATTATACTGTCGTCCTCCTAAGTGAATGTTTCTTTGAATGCGATCAATCTAGGCTAATGTTTTTTTAAAAACGTGGTTTAGTCTAACACAATCCTACAAAATTAAATTGTGAGGTGAGAATTACCCCCACTTATAAACACGTGTTCAAGTCATCTTTTTTTCGAAGGAAACTCTTTAATAATAATATTGTATTCATTCAACTTTTAAATGAACTCGGTTTAACTTTTTCAATTATTATACCTGTCTCTGTTTTCTTTAACGGAAAATACATGTCTCTTTGTTTTTTTCTGGAAGGAATTATACTTGTCACTTATGTACAGAAAAAATAGTTTTTTTTTTCTTCTAAATATTAAATTGAAAAATGAAAAATGGAAAAATATTAATGACTTTAGAAAAGGAAAAACAAAGAGAAAATTAAGGTAATAATTGTAAAGAAAATTGTTTGATACATTGAATGTTAAAAGAAATAATGATAGAAAAAGTTAAAATAAATTGTATTGTACAGCAAGTATGAGTTGAAAGCCTTACGCCGTTTATAATCCAAAAGATCACTACCCTTTTCTTGTGCTTTCTATGTGACCTCTTACATTGACCTACGCATAGAAATATCCATGATAGGGATATAGAAGGGAGGATTCGACTCAGCTTCTTTGTACACTAATTCAAAATCTTATTTTCTCTCTATCTATCTTCCTATGATATCAACAATGTCTCACATTTGTCATTTTACTCTCCTTTGTTCCTTTCTCTCTCTAGTGGTAGAATGATTTTGGATGTTCAACAATTATTTTTCTATAAAATGATAAATTTATTTGACATTATGTGCAAAAAAGTTGTAGATATATTTTGGATTGTAAAATTGACCGATAACTATTTGTAGGTTTGAAACCGCAATTGCTTTTTGGTTGTATGTCAGGTAGAAATTAGAATTCATAGCTTCTTAAATTTATGACAAAACATGATATTAGAACACGGTTTTATGATTATCGTAGTTTTTAATAGTGGAATCAAACACATGCTACCACATCGTTTTCCTAAAAATCATGGGCTCATATATTAGATCACCTTCCTTGTCAAGCAATAGTTCCTTTTTTAGGGAAAAAAAAAACTATACACATGCTACTTGCTAGTGGATTCATAATGATTCTGGCTAGTGGATTCATTTTAATGCAACAATACAAATGTGAGGAGAATTTGGGTAGGATAAATTAGTCTTTTCCTTTGTACACAAAAAAAATAGACTTTTGACTTTTTCGTGACATATGGCCATGTTTTCATTTTTATTTTAGGAGATATGGCCATATTTATTTATTTTTTAGAGGAAACGGCCATATTTTCATATATATGTTGAAATCGAAGAGATAAGGTTACGTATAACTAAAATAATACTCCCGTAATCTCAATACATTAGACTTGAAGTCAAAGCAAAAATTTGTCCTATTTACAACTCAAGTTGTCATTTATAATTACAACTTTATGGAAAATTAAGATTAAATCATGTTAAATAAAGTTATGAGTTTGATTACCTTATGCAAGCTACTACTATACTCATTTTTTAAACCTATTAATTAATATAAGGGAAATGTTAACCAATGTCCCGGGGCACTGGTTAAAAAATTATAAAAAGAAATGTTTTCTTAAAAATTGTGTATTTTACCTTTTGAAACTTGAAAAAGTGTTGTCTTTAATGCTGACTTTGTTTTTTTCTTTCCACTTATAGCCGCTTAACTAATGCCCGTTAACATAACCCTTAATATAAATCGATGATGACGAGTACAACAGGAACACGGTGGATCCATTATTAATTTGTCAATGTTTTGGTTTGATTAGCTTATGCAAGCTACTGCTAATATATCTAACTTAAATTTTTCCTTAAAAAAAGAAAATCTAACTTAAATAAGTGTTAGTTTTAAAATAAAAAAACAAACTTAAATAAGAGTCTTACTAATAAATGTCTTAGAATATAAGTTAATCAATCAAAAATTTCATTGTAACCAAAAAAAGAAATAGAAATTTCAGCTTAAAAGTTATGTTAAAAATGATAAATTTTAAAAAAAATACACAACTTCTAACCTCAATAACACTTGGTGAGAGAGTAACGGAACTCTTTTAACTTAACTAGAAGTTATGAATTCGAATCGAACTTTATGAATGTAGGAACGTTAAATCTCTTAAAAGAGAATTATGGTATCCATTGTGAGGTTTTGCCCGACTCAAAAGATGAATCTCTATAGTTTATTTATATACAAATGTTATCTAGTTCACAATAAAAACTACACAATCTCTAAATAAATTTTCTATTTTTAATTCATTAGCATACACAATTAGAGCATTTATTAACGCTTTTTTTTGGTAATAAAGGGACTTTACATTTTTTTTTTTTGAGCAAAAAGGGGCTTTACATTTAGAGCATTGATTTTGGTGTTGTGTGGTTGGCTTGGTATGACGGATTTAGATTCACTGCTGCCAAAAAAATACTGTTGTCACTGCAGTCACCTAATCTTCACCATTTGATAAATCCAAGGTACGATGTTATTTCCCCAAAACAAAAGTTGTGGAGAATCAAATGACCTAATAATTCATGCACACAGTAAACAAAATCAGACACCAGGAAAACTAAATCACCTGATAATTCAAATTTACACGGAAATTATTTTACTAATCAGTGGCGATCCTCTATAGTTCATACGGGACTTGTTCAGTTCAGTTATTCCATTGCATAATAAAACCAGTGGCAGTCCACTGCAGTGCAGTCCAGACGAGACATTTACGACGGCAGGTCACAGATTCAGAGGTGGAAAAAAAAGAGCACCGACTATAACCCAAGCGCGATGAACCTTCAAAAATGATTTCCATTGAACACAACACAGAGATGAATACCATGCCGCTATGAATAAGATTGGTGATGGTCAGTGCCTCCACCTCCAACACAAGCGTTCAACTTCAAGCTTCTATATCAGTTAGCGTTTTTCAATTTTCATTTAGTAGTTAGGGATTTGATTTTTGTATCTATATTGGGGAAATAATCTCGGACGTTGGATTCATCAAACGGTGAAAATTAAGTGACTGCATTGATAGCAGTGTTTTTTTACAGCCGTGGATCTGAATCCTGGTATGACACCTTTTTAGTGCAACATTTCATGCTAGCATAATTATGGCTCAAAATGTGCGAGTGTTAGGAGGGACTAGACCTATTAATAATAGATATTCACTCAAACTGTTAAAATAATATTAGATCACATGTTTGCGACGAAGGTAGTAGTAAATGAAAAAGATAGCAGTGATACTCCTAGGGCAACATTCTATGGTTTTATTCCTCTAAGTTTTCTCTTTTATTTTCTTCATTAAGAGGGTGATTTTAGGTCAATTTTTTATTTGAAATTACCTCTCTCTCTCTTTCTCTCTCTCTCAAACTAAATAAGTTATTTTCATATAGATCTACGTTTTTTCTTTGTGATTTCGTCGTTTGAGTACAACATTGTTTGATTTTCCGACTAGTTGTGGTGTTCATTTGATTCATGTTTAAAGATTGGTTATTCAATATCAATGATTCGGGCATTAATGTTACAGATTCAGAGACATAGATATTTCGGCCGATCACTTTAATTTTATCATATTATTTATGAAAAATGTTAACGAGTGTCCCAGACACTTTTTAAACACATTGCTATTAATTTAAATGTTGCAAATTTATTCTCTGATTCATCTTTTACGTTTTTAACGATGTTGAATGATATACTCTATCAATTTATGATCAAATTCTTGATCTAATTACCACTTAACTCCTAAACTCCCTACCGCAGCTATGAAGTCATGCTTATATCTCTAAAATATTGTGTTGTTAAATTGACTAAACCAACATTTTATTGATTTTTTAACTCCAATTATATATTAATTAATATATTTCCTTAGTATTTATTAAGGTTGAAATTTTCTTTGATAGAGGTCTGCAAACCAAAAGTGGTTAAGTTAGGTAGAGATGATGACTTGGTGGATGTATTATCCCCACCATACAAGTGGGTCCAAAACATCAAGTGGTTGGCTTTGGGCAAAGATGAATGCGAAAGGTACCCTTTTCATCCCCCACTCTTCCATAGAGATAAAATAAAGCAAGTTAGCAAACTCATCAATATTCTACTTATAATCATTTGTAAGTTGAAAATATACTCTCTCATTTAATATGTTCTTCCCCATTTCATTTTTCTCTTATTTTTTTAGCTTACGAAGGGGACATGTTAGTAGGTGAGGACTAGTGCCTTGATCAGTTAGCTGCAGCTTCAAGGGCCTTTAAGAAATTGGTATGGGACCACAAAGTCATGTGGTTCAAAACCTATCCAAACAAACATGCTTAAAAGGCAAAAGCTGATTGTGTTTGTGTTTGTTGGTAAGTACAAGTTATGACTTATGAAGAAAAGAATTTTGTCTCGTTACAAAATTAGTTCATTAGATAATGTAAGGTGGATAGAGTTGATTTATATTTAAGCGCTTTTAGGTCATGTTAATCACGTTCAATTGACTCTCTTGGTTAATTTTCACCCCTGATAGACTTCTTGAAGTTATTTTGAAGGTGGGACAAATAGAAAAAGTTATTTTGACAACCCAATAGTCGTCTACGTGTATTTTGTCAATTTAATAAATTTGTTTTTCCCTTTTAATCAGATTAACACTTATTTTATGTGTGTATTTATTATGTGTATAAAAAATTGTTACATCTTGCTTGTTCAAATATCACTCTTTTCATATATAGGAGGTTTAGACCTTAATCTTAGTTTAGCAAATCTTTCTTTCTTATAAATAAAATATTTTTACGTTCTCAATCAATCATAATTGCATCTAAAATGGCACATATTATTGGTAGTGATTTGTTGATATTGTTTATTAAAATAACAATTTTCGGCTCACATGTCCATCCCTCTATAAATAAAAATGTTTATTAATAGATTAACGAGAGTTGAGTCTAACGAAAGAAGCAACGTTTCACAACGTGATGAACTAAAATTTGAATTTCGGTTAAAAGATGCATGTATATTTGACTATTGTTCTGACACGTTTGAATAGAATTTTCTCAATCAGCTGATGCCATATGTCTCCTAGGTTAAAATATGCTTTTCATGGAATGTCATTGCAGGTGAAATATATATCATCCTAGGAACATTATTATGCGTCAAATCTCAAAGTTTGGTAGACGGTAATTCCATCCTAGGAATCACAGTTGCTATGATATCGATCTTATTTGAGGGTGAAAAGATATTCAGGAGGGCACGAACCATAATTTAATTTTCACAATTCCTAGTCCTCATTTTATTAAGAGGAACATAAAATAAATAGCTTGATTATGAATCTTTGATTTTTTAATCTCACTATGGACCCCCATAGCCGATTTCCACAGGATGGTGCCTGACCATACAACAAAAGCAAGACGGTAAAGGCCAAGCAAACATAATTGAGTTGATGTAGATTGTGTGTGTGCCCTCACAATCAATTATGACGTATGGAGTTGGTCATATTTGGATTGTCTAATTAAAATTAAATGGTTTGAATTTGAAGTTTGTTATTTAAAATTTAGACTATTGGATTGAATATTGATTGGACAATTAAAATGTAGTTGACTACAATCACACTACACACAATTGAAATCGGTTGAATAAGATGTAAAGAATTCTTTCCTCTCTGAATATGTGTACGTGCCCAAAGTGTTGACAAGGAAGAGGTTTGGACCAGTTGCTTTAGTGAAAAAGGCAAAATGATGAACCATAGGTGGATATTTTCCTAATTCACAAATTAAGAAAGTGGCTTGGATTGAGGAGTAAATTTAGGCAAGGGGTTATTGAAGTTTAATAGTCCTATACTGTCATTAGTGCTGCTTGGAACTGATCCCTCCTCATGCCAAAAAAAAAGAGAGGGGG
>Ga0315914_1004295_pt1 | contig 21331 bp, 17 predicted proteins | sample MpolenodulesMG_FD_203920 | JGI IMG/M metagenome (GOLD analysis project Ga0315914, IMG submission 203920) | Medicago polymorpha root nodule microbial communities from Los Angeles, California, United States - elongated nodules | ecosystem: Host-associated > Plants > Roots > Nodule | place: USA...
AAAAAGCCCTCAACAAGCCCACTGAATTAAAGCCCCCTAATTGAACAAAATATTTGGGGCCAAGCCCACTCTAAAATCTATTTATTTGTGGGCCTAAAAAAGCCCCACTATAAAGGTAAAAAAAAAATTATGGTAAAAAAAAAAATCCAGTAAAAAAAAGTTTTTTTCCACTAAAAAAAAGTTATTTTTTTTTTAAAAAATGTTTATAGAAATTTTGGGGCTTTGGAGCCTTTTGATTTTTATATTTGTGGGCTTGCATGAATGTGGGCTTTTTAATCTTGTAAATTTTCAAGCCCCCTTACTATGTGGGCTGGGGCCTAAACTTTAAAGCCCCTTGACACCTCTAGGTGAAGGGTGTCTCTCCCTTATATAAACGCACGTGACACTTGGGTATTTTCCAATAAGCTAAACAGGCTTGCCCAACCTGTCATGCTTTGGGGACACTGACAAGCACGGCTGGTGCCTGGTGGTAAATTCTCTCGATTTAAAAAAAAAAAAAAAAAAAACTCATAACATGCCTTTATATAAAATGAAAATAAAAAAAATAAAAATGAGTCCCCCAAAAGCAAAAACCATTCATGAATATGATACTCCAGCTTTGCTTGCCACTATCTCCAGAAAGGGCAATTTAGTTTATGGAATCACATAATTTTTAATTAAAATAAATAAATTTTATAGCTACCACTACTACAATGAAGAACACTAGGAACCAAAAGTCACTCATAAAACGACAGAAATACAAAGTGAGATATGTTGAAAAACATAACAAGAATTATATTAATTTCATTCTTACCAATTAAACTAACTTATATAATTGTAACTTTGCAACTTCTTATCAAAACATACAATGATTTTCAAAGCAAAGCTCCGATTTTTTAAATAATAGTAACTTAATTTGAGTGTTAACCCTCCAGATCCTAGGGAAGGGTCCCTAGTAATCCATAGTTTGGTCGGAAGGCAAGTAGCAAGACTTGTTCCACCAAGGAATGGGGAGCTCAATAACAACTTAAGTTCAATCATCATAACTCAATTTAAAGTAAATCATTGCAGTACACTAAATTTTCATTTACACCTGTGCACGAGAGCTAATCAAGTAAAACAAAATGAAAATTCAAATAATCTCAAAGAATTATAATAATTATCTAATTTTGCGTGTGATAAGAATAAGATACGAATCAAAAGTTAGAAATAAAGGAGTCAAAATTCAAAGCAAAAAACGAATCACAGAGAGAATAATAAGAAGAAGTTTTCAAACCTGGGAAGAAAGTGGACCAGATGAAGAGAGCTCTTCACGAACGAGATCACCAGTGGCGATATGCGGAACACCAAGGAGATTTGAAAGACGGCTAGCGTAGGTGCCTTTACCGACGCCAGGACAACCGAGGAAGACCCACCGTACGTGACTGTTCTTCTGATCTTCACCACGTGGAGCAACAAGACGGAATGGCGCGGAGGTAAACGGCGGCGCGTGGGAGTTGAGCTCGGAGGAGAGGTAGCGCCTTGCGACGGAAGAGATGAAGGACGCGCGCGTGGTAAGGCGGGTGGTGAAGGCCGCCATGGGAATTTTGTATGAACGAGACAAGGGGAAGCCAATAATAATGAAATGATTGATTACTCCGATAATTAATTTTTCGGTGTCTTTGTTTCTTTGGGAAGTCGTGCTTTGAATATTTCAAATTACTGCTAGTAGTCAATTTTCCATTATTAGGATTTAATTAGTGAGTTCTCTCAAAAAAAAAAAAAGGATTTAATTATAGTGAGTGTGTAAAAAGTGAACAGCATTAAAGTTCTTATTAAAACATGTGAAAATAAGTTAATGGTCTTGCTAATTACTTGAGTCACTGGGAAATCCAAAAATAAAACTTTTGTTTTAAAGTACAAAATTCATGCGAATTTGTGTTAGATCTACTCTCTCTATAAAGAAAAAGTTGATGAGGAATCTTGTAAATTTGACATGTTTGCTTATACGGGAAAGAAGATTGGTTGCAATGTCTAATTTTGTGTGAAGAATTCGAGGATATATAGGTTTCGATGATCCTTAATTTTGATTTATAAGAGAATCAATAAAGTAAAAAGAATGAGATGCTAGCATACGTGTCATATACATTATAGGTAACATCGTTAACCTTTGATGAATGAACATAACTAATGTGGTAACAATTAAACAAATTAATTGACTTATCAGCACCTTTCTTTTAAAAAAAATAAATAAAAGACAAATATGAATCCAAAATAAAGATAAGAGACTAAAAATGTATTTAAGTCTTTTTTATATGAGTAGTTTGAAAAAAGGGTACAAAGAAAGTTTTTGAAGTAATAATGTTGTCACAAATACAATATTTAATTAAAGAGTAGTGCTCAAGAATCACTCCAATTTTTCGGTCAACTTTATTAAATAGCGTTTATGAATCATATAACATTTAGATGATAGCTTTAAAGGTGATTTCCTACACACATTTTTTCAACTTGTTCTTGAACTCAAACGTAATTTTATAACTAAATAATTTCACTAAGTCTAATAAATAAAGAGTAGTGGTAGCAACACGTTTTTAATCACTCACTTTCTTGTTGATTTAAATAAAAGTGAGTCTCATAGTTTAAAAATGAGCTTCACTTAAAGTGGTGATACATATTTCCTCAGTTCCAAAATGTAAGCAAAAATTAGTCAATAAAAATTAATGTATTTTGTTTAAAATTCGTACACGATAGAGAAAATGTTAAAAGAGAGTATCTAAGTCCTAACCTTTTTTCATCATAAATAAAAATAATTGATCAGTTTTATTTTAATTTTAAATTAAGACATAGTAGAAGATTACGTGGATGTTTAGATAGTTCGATTGCAATTAACGGTTGAGATTGTTTGCGAGCACATGCTTCACCAACTCCAAAACCCCTCAAAAAGGAAAACCATCCCAGAATCACTTTCCCGCCCACACTCACACCTCCGGCATCCATCCATGGCAGACAACAAAAAGCGCCGCCGTACAGAACCAACCGACGAAATCCTCCCCTTCAAAAACAAACTCAAACCAGACTCCATCATCCTCGAAATCCTCAAAAACCTAAAAGCCTCAACCGCATCTTCTTCCGGAACCAAAACCCTAACCCTCGACGAACTCTCACTCCCTTTCACATGCCGCGAAGTAGCGGATCTCTCCCTCTCCTCCGTTCAATCCAACATCGAATCTCTCGTTCTCAAGATCGCTCACTCTATCCTCTCCGGTAATGGATTCGCATTCGATGTTCCGTCTCGTTCTGCTGCGAATCAGCTTTATGTTCCTGAACTTGATCGTATCGTTCTTAAGGATAAATCGTCGATTCGTCCTTTCGCGAATATTGGGACTGTGAGGAAAACTGCTATTACTGCTAGGATTATTCAGCTTATTCATCAGCTTTGTCTTAAAGGGATTCATGTTACTAAGCGTGATCTGTTTTATACTGATGTTAAGCTCTTCCAGGATCAGGTTTTGTTCTTGTCTTTTAAATTTACTATTACTTTGAGTTTGTTTGGTTTTGGTTATGCATTGCATTATATGAAATTGAATCAAACACCAGACTATGAAGCTATTTAATTTGATTCAATATCATATTAACACATAGGCACTAATGATAATTTAAGAAAATGGATTTGATTGAATACAACTGTGTGTGTGTTAGTATGGTGTTTGTGTTCGACACCAACATATGTCAGTACCATGTGCGTTCAATACCGACACAGTTTGGACATCAGATTCACCTTTGATTTGAAGTGTCGGTGCTTAATAGAATTTACTAGATAAAATGAAAATTAGGTACTTAGGGGAGGGGAGAGATTTTGAAATTAATTTACCTTTTAAAAAACTTTTTATATCATGTTTGTTTTGTTCTTAGACAGTTTAATTGAAGATTGCAATTAGTGGGTTTAGTGTCATACCAAGGAAGTTGCTGTAAGAGACATCAATGGATGGGGTTGGCAGCGCCATGTAATGGTCTATGGAGACAATTCGAACATTGAAACCACTGAATTTAATTGTGAATCTGACATTTTTTGCTTTCTTGTAAATCACGACGAAGGCACTTGTGAAATGAAAACTGAACGAAATTGAAAACGGTGGGGCAGAAAACCTAGTAAGTTATTTTTAACAAGGATAATTTAGGATTTTAACAAAAAAGCTGAGGGTAAACCTACTTTTGTGGTCAGCCACTCCGCGCTGCTATCCGGGATTGACTACCTAGGATGAAAAGCGAGAGATTTGATGAAATAGGATCTCAAATTTCACATCAAACGATATAAACAATGAATAGATTATTATGATTTTATTTTGTTGGTTTTTGCTAATCCTAAATAACTTTAAATGTCTTCAATTTAATTAAATAATTGAACTCAAACTTCTCTGTGATGAATCAGATGCAATCTGACACGGTTCTGGATGATGTTTCATGCATGTTGGGCTGCACACGTTCAAGCCTCAACGTTGTTGCGGCGGAGAAAGGGGTGGTTGTAGGAAGGTTGATTTTCAGCGACAATGGAGATATGATTGACTGCACCAAAATGGGGATGGGGGGAAAGGCGATTCCGCCTAATATTGACCGAGTTGGGGATATGCAGAGTGACGCGCTGTTCATTCTCTTGGTGGAGAAGGACGCAGCTTATATGAGGTTGGCGGAAGATAGGTTCTACAACAGGTTTCCGTGCATAATCGTGACGGCGAAGGGGCAGCCGGATGTTTCGACGAGGCTGTTCTTGAGGAAGATGAAGATGGAGTTAAAGTTGCCAGTTCTCGCGCTTGTGGACAGTGACCCTTACGGATTGAAGATTCTATCGGTTTATGGGTGTGGGTCAAAGAACATGTCCTATGATAGTTCTCACTTGACTACCCCTGATATTAAGTGGCTAGGGGTTAGGCCTAGTGATTTGGACAAGTACAAGATACCGGAGCAGTGCAGGCTGCCAATGACCGAGCAGGATATTAAGACTGGAAAGGACATGTTGGAGGAAGATTTTGTGAAGAAGAATCCTGGTTGGGTTGAGGAACTGACGTTGATGGTTAAGACTAAGCAGAAGGCTGAGATACAGGCTTTGAGCACCTTTGGTTTTCAATATCTCTCTGAAGTTTATTTGCCCTTGAAATTGCAGCAGCAGGATTGGCTGTGAGTAATGTAATATTTAAGAATTTAGATGCTGGTTATTTCATTGTGTCTCATCAGCTTAGCGATTTACTGTCTGCGGCAACAATTTACAGTGGAATGAAGATGAATTTCAGTTATCATCCATAAAAATTGTTCAGTATCTTCTGTTGTAAGTCATGTTATGGTCTATGATATTTCAGTATGAGTTTATAATTTTCATCTTATTGTTTTCATCTTATCATTCCATCAGTAAACACATGACCAACTTCAACAATATCCAGAAGCCTGAGTGTTTATGGATTGCTTGAGTTTCTCGAGTATGCTTAAAATTCTAAACTGAAAGTGCTCTAGTGCTATATAGCAATTGAGTCTGATGAGTGCTAGTACAACTCTGAAAAAGAAATTGAAAATCTTACGGTCCTGTCATATACTGAGATAACCCCAACATTTTTTGTGGTGAAAGGTGTATTACCCTAAGTTTTCTGATTCTGGCCACCTTTGGTATTGTGCTCCAGAACATGCAGTTGATTGATCGACTGGGTAGATGTTTAGAATTGTGTTTAGTTTGATATAATCACGATGACATTATGGTTTCTAAAGCTCTGAAACACAGTTGTATCAAAATCATGATGGCATGCCGTGATTTTATCAAATTCACTATCAGGGCTTTTGTGTTCTTCCAAATATAATTACTGGAAGGAAGTGATTGGCAATTCAAAATCTGTAGCAGAGCATAATCTTATTGAATTGGCACTCATTTTATGATCTCGTCTCAGGTCTTGCTGATGATTTAAAATCAGAAGAGTAGAATAATTAGAAGTCAAATAGGCATTCTGGTTTTTGGATGGTTCTTTCACTTATTAATGGTCTAGATATAGTCAGTGACTCAGTGTGGATTAAATAGGTAGAGGTAAGCATTTCCATATGAATTAAGCGTGTTTGGAAATTGGAACAGTTTATAGTTTTTGGTTTCCTTTTAAATGTAACATATTATAGTATGTACTTCAAAATGCACTGTTTTTAGAGAAAATTTCTGTCATAGTGATTCAGTAGTCCTTTCATCTGGTTCTTTTTCTGAGGCTCTTCTCTTTTAGGAGGCTTTCTGACCCTCTTTTCATTTTCATTTTTTTAAAATATGCTTGAATTCTTGTTATAAAATGAAATTCATTTTTACTGTGACTGATGTGTGATCGATGTTTTACATATTATCCCATAAAATGGCAGATCTTTGCATATTATTTAATTGCGATATTGGAGTTCAATATTGCAACTTTGTCCGCGTTCCCTGTTGAAGCAATTTGATTAAAATTTCAAGTTTCAACAGTAACTTTGGGACGATCATTCTTGTTTAAATATAGAAGAAACTGACCACTAATGGCCTATCCGATGCAACAAGATACTGTTGCAGCAATGTGTTTAAATAGCAGGCCAACATGTACAGTTATAGATTTTTGTTGTTGATAAACACCCAGTTATAGACGTTGTCTCATCTTTGATTTACTGAGATATTACAAAACTCTTGCATTGCTTCCGGTACTCCTCTTACACTAAAGGGTTACCTGAAGCGTGTGACCTATATTCACATCACAAGCTGCAAAATTTGGCTTTCCTCTTCTTCGAGCATCTTCAGTAAACTTTTGATCTTGCTCACATCAGGACCTGTAGCATTCAGAAGATTTCAAAGTTTTCCATATGACTCTCAAAGATATTATTCTGAAATTCTACTAATGTACTTATTCATTTTGCCTTAAAAGCTTACGGAGAAATAGTCACGGAAAAAATACCCGTGTCAGCAATAGAGTTTTGTAGCCCAGCCATCTCTGCTCTTACTGATCAGCCTACATGGTAATGGACATTTTTTTAAAACCTTGCAAACCAACTTACCATATTAGATTTTTTTTTTTTGACAGAACCATAATAGATGTCTTAGAGAAGAGGAAATAATAAACATAATTATATGTTGAGGCTGATTTAGCTTTCCTAGTATTTTTCTGTATTATGTGATTCAGATGAAGATCGATATGCCATGCAGATTGGATGATAAATAATGTTTTAAATCAAGTCAATTAGGGTGTCTCTGGATGGTAGTTAGAGATTAATTCTTCAAGGTAATGAGATCAATTTAATGTGCCTAAATCTCTCTTATCTTTCATACACATTGGTCTGCGATAGAATTCTTGCAAAATATTTTGAGACTCAATTATATACGAATGACTAATTTCTTGAAGTATTAAGATCAATTTAAGATAAGAGAACGACATTTTGAAACAAATAACCTTTGATACATATCTACTTCATTTGAACTTTCGATCATATGTTTAAAAGATTTAATTATCTATCAACTTTGTCACGCTATGTCATGTCAGTATGTCACTCAAGCCTATTTCATATTATACTATAATTATATCTGTATAATGGTGATCCATGGTTTATAAATCTAAGCCTTAAAAGATAAGATGATAAAGGAAAATGGAGACCGACACGAAACTGAATTCAAGTCGATAAGTTATAAAGGATAAAACTCCATCATGGCTATAACTTTCAAAGGTACATGAAAAACATCAGCGGTATCATGTTCCTTCACCACTAAATCGTGCATGAGAAGGATGTTCGAGGGGCATGCGTACCTATGCAATATAAGGATGTGTTTGAAAAAAAATTGAATTATCTTTTGGTATAAACATGAGCATCGTGCACTTAAAGAAAAAAGAAGTTTCCTCCGCGATGTATAACATTAACAACATTAGCGTTGAAAGAATTTTTGAAATTAACTTATAATATGGCCTTTACCTTAATAAAGAAAAAACTACATGAATAGAAAAATGATAAGAAACATATACATCTTCGTGAGTATGCTTAGTATAATCTACCACTTGCTTAGAATTCAACCCTGAGACTACATTATCCACTCTGGAGACCACAAGTCCATTTTAAAGCAATTAAGAACCCGCATGCATTCCCTTCATCTATTGATCAAAGCGGAGATATGCATACTATACAGTTGAGTCCATTTTGATAATTACTGTTGTCAAAATCCCAACTTAAATCTTAAAATTTAGAATTTTGTGACTTTGTCTACCTTTAACGATTCAAATCCATTGTAGAATCTCACAACGGGTAAAATCCTAGTAAAATCGCATCAAAATCTCACAAAATCGTGAAATCCATGCAAAATACATAAAAGACCAATTTTTATCTAGGTTGTTTAGCATTATTATGACTACTAAAGAAAATTTGACATCAAGGCTTTGATTCATTCATGTATGAGTATTTTGTGGACGTTAAACTTTGAGTCATTTATAACATATATTTAACATTATTTTTGTGTCGGTAAAATATGTCGATTTTGATTGTAATTTTACGATTTTGCTATCCTATATCGATACTACAAAATTAATTGATTAAAATCCTTCAATTTTAATTGTAATTTTACGATTTTCGATTTTGCCGTTTTCTTTTGACCAGAAGTAGATTTTGACAACCTTATTGATAATCCCTAATGCAAATTAATGATCACCATTTGAGCCACGTTATGACATCTCTCTTTAAGCACGCCCTAATCTCTTCGAAAACGACACATCACTACACTAAAGACGACTACTACTTGACTCGTGTCACGTTATGACATCTCTCTTTAAGCTTGAAGGTTACAAATTAATGATCACCATTTGAGCCAATTTTCAATGTCCAACATATCTAACCATGTTGAACAATAACCATGTTCCCTTCAGACATGTTCCTCTAAACTTTGACATTTGTACTATTTCATACCATAAAATAGTATTAATAGCCATCATTGATCTTTATTCCTCGTTCTAAAATTTGTAGCTACAAAGAAAGAATCTATAAAACTTGTTGAACATAGGGAGCAATCAGCTTTAAAGCATGCCAAAGATCAACTTTCTTATAGCAATCGACACTGGTTGAACAATGAACTGATCGGGTGCATGTTATTTTCCTCATCTTGATCATAACAACATATGCAAACCGTATGAAAAAAAACGACCAATCAGCCATATGTTCAAAATCAAAGAGGTGGACATGCACAACTTTGTTTACCGCTTCACAATGAACAAAGGTGAATTTGTTGAAGTTGGTTTTGAAGTTGGTTGTAGTTTTTTTTTTAGTTTTACGTTGCTCAAGTTTTCGGACTGTTGAGTGTATAAATATGTTTGAGTTACCTTATCATTTGTTTCTAGCTTTTATGATGAAATTTAAACCCATTTAACTTGGTGTCAAATGGGTTTGTAGTTTGTTTTTAGTCCCAAATTGCTCAGGTTCTCAAATTATTGAATGTATAATTATATTTGAATATCTTCATCTTTTAAGCTAGTTTTTGAGATAAGATCCGACAAGTTTCGCCCTCCTAATTTGTTGGTCAACAACCTTTGATGCATTATTTTATTATGTTTCTAGCGACGGCTATTTGGAAATTGAAGTTAAGTTTGTCTTTGGGGAATAACGTCAATAAACCACCATTTATAAGAAAACAATGTTGTGTTGGTTGTTTGTGTTTGATATGCTTTGGTTACCATTGCAGGACAATGTTTGATCAAGGTTGGTTATTTGGTTTGGCTTGCATTGGTTTTTTGGTTTGGTATCTTGGTTATTCTCTTTGATTGTCTTCTTTTCTTTGGTTGTTACCGTCTTTCTAATCATTGTTCTGATTGATTGTCTTTTTTCCTTTGATTTTTATCATTGATTGTCTCTCTATATATTGAATCTTCTATTTGATTGTTACTCTCTATTAATTCTGATATGTCGATTCTTCTTTGTTTGATTGCATTTCTTTCTATTGATTCTTCTATTTGATTGCACTTCTCCCTATTGATTCATCCGATTGTTCGCTTCTCTCTCTCCATTGATTCTTCTATTTTGATGCTTCTTTTTATGTTTGCTTTGATTTAACTAAGAATTTAAAGGTCTTTACGAGAACAAATCAACTTGAAAGTTGATCATCCAACTCAACTGCATTTTAATCTTATCCAATGCAATCAAGGTTAGGACCAACTCAAATCAACATATTCAAATCTAATGTTGTTTGATTTGGATATAGATTTGATTTTTTAACATGTGTACTCAACCATTGACATGTCATAATATTTTAATTTTATTTGTTATTTATAAATTTCCTAGCACAACCCTTAACATATTTTTTTTACGGTTATAGTTTTTTATTAATTATAAAAATCGAAGACTAAATATAATTTGTGAGATTTCTTTCCTTTATTCAAATTGAAAGACCCTTTCTTTGTTGTAAATAATATGTATTTGTATTTTTTTTTATGGCTAAAGGAAAAAGGGAAAAAAAAGACCAAAATCTTAAGAAAAAGTTTCAGTTGCACCAACATCATCTTCATCAGACAAAGAGGAAACATAAACTAAGAGGTCAATATCAAAAGACACGCTAAACTTAACGAAGAAGTCAATATATTGATTGTCATCAAGAAAAATAGAATGTCTTAAAATTTTACGATTTTTTGAATGTTTTTTTTAGGAAACGATTTTTTGAACGTTGAAGCGCCACACATGAATTAGTTGAATTACTTGTCTAGTTGCTAGATTTTTTTTTTGCACCATCCCAACTCATGACCTAATTGTTTTGATTTGATTTTAGTGTCAAAAGTACGAATTGAGTATTCAACTTAAACTAAACACAATTGATCAATTTGAATATTGAATTTGGTCAAATTCGACCTAATCCAGCACGCGAACTCATTCAAATCTCAAAATGAATTAATGCTAAGCTCATTTTTTCTGGTGGTTAAAGGAAAACTCACAAACCTTACTTTTGATTATCATAGGTGGTGGCTTAGACCTCTCCTGTGTCTGGGCATTGGCTGATTTTTGTTATTTTTTCTCTTTTAGCTTTGTTGGATGACTCTGTATCTTTTGCCCTCTTCGATGGCACGCCTTGGGTTGAGAGTAATTTGGTTTTAATATATATCATGTTGGCTTCTTAGAAAATAAAGAATAAAAAAGAGGATCGAATAGCTCAAATAGTTTGAGCGATAAAAAAGTTGGAGGTCATGCGTTCAAACCCGAAAATAGTTTGAGCGATAAAAAGTTAGAGGTCATGCGTTCAAACTCAAAATAATTTGAGCAATAAAAAGTTGGAGGTCATGCATTCAAACCTAAAAATAGTTTGAGCGATAAAAAATTGAAGGTTATGCGTTCAAACCCAGACAAAGGTGAAAAACTAATTACGATTGCTAAGTAAAAAAACAATATAATTTGTATGTATATGAATTTTGAGGGTATAAATGTATTTGTATCAAAAAGGGGTAGAAAAGGTATTTTGTTACCATTTATCTCCTTTCAAAGTGACTTTCATTTTCCCACAACACAAGTGACGTGCATTGTCTTTGAAGGGGTAGATTGGGAATTCCAAATTTCCGTAAGCTTCTCGAATCCAAAACACAAACCCTAATCTAACCCAAACATTGGCACCAGGTACACACACACCCAGAAAATCTCTCACATCATCTTCATCTTCTTCTTCTTTGTTGTTGTAATTTGATTATTGAATTCAATCAATTAGTAGTACTATATATTTATTGAATTGAATTTATTTGATGCCGATACGAGATGCCTCCGAAGCAATCAAAAGCTGATGTAGCCAAGAAGCAGAAGGTAGTCGAAGACAAAACTTTTGGTCTCAAAAACAAAAACAAAAGCAAAGCAGTTCAGAAATATGTTCAGAATCTCAAATCTTCCGTTCAACCCAGAACCGATCCCAAACAAGACGCAAAGGTATTATTCTTAATTATCATCATTCCATATTCTTTTATCTTAGATTATTCAAATGGGTTTTCTGCTTAGTCCCTGTTTGGTTGAACAGCTTATTATGATAAGCGCTTAGGTATAAGCTATGAGCTGTTTTCATAAGCTATCTTGGAGAACATATGAAAATAAAATGAAAACAGCTTATGTGCATATGTGCATGTCATAACAGTCTCTCAAGTGTCTATGTCAGTAGTTAAGCTCGAATAAGCCAATCAATAAAGGCTCTTATTAATGTAACATTAGATAGATTTTTCAACTGGGTTTTCTGTGTAGGCCCTGTTTGGATAAACGGCTTAATTTGCAGCTTACAGCTTATCATGATAATTGACTATGTATAAGTTATTTTTTACAACAAAAGATAAAATATAGTTAGATTGTTTTTGCATAAGCAATCAGTTGTTTTCACGAGAACTTGTGACAATAAGCTGAAAACAGCTTATGTGCATGTCATTAGCTGTTTTGGTTAAGTCTTCTAAACAGTCTCACAAGTGCTTATGTCAGTAGATTAGCTCATATAGGCCAATCCAGAAAGGTTCCTAATCTGTTATGTTTTGATGGTAACAGAAAAAGAAGGAGGAAGAGAAGGCAAAGGAGAAGGAGCTGAATGATTTGTTCAAAATTGCTGTTAGTCAGCCTAAAGTCCCACCTGGTAATCATTTCATTGTTATTTTCTGATTCACAAGTTTAATTTTTATACAACGTCAGCAAATCAAAACCAATTATATTTGTATTGTAATTTTAGAAGTAATTATGATTTAAGTGAAACATTTTTAGTGATGTGACATTTATGATTGATTGACAATGTAACAAATCTTTACATTACCATGCATATGAATTAAATCATTTTTTCTGTAGTTCAATGGGTTTTTATTATTCAGTGTTGTTGGGAACTAATATATCTGAATTTTTTTAGGTGTTGATCCCAAGTCTGTATTATGTGAGTTTTTTAAAGTGGGTCAGTGTGCTAAGGGATTCAAATGCAAATTCTCTCATGATTTGAATGTTCAGAGGAAAGGGGAGAAGATTGACATATACAGTGATAAGCGTGACGATGGTATGTAGGTTGTGTTTGTTTGTTACTTGTTGTTTTGGTTTTGATGGCTTTCCTTTTTCTTACTTTTTGGTTTTGCTCTTACGTTGTCAGATACAATGGAAGAGTGGGATCAAGAGACATTGGAGAAAGTGGTGGAGTCGAAGAAAAATGAGTATAATCAGAACAAACCAACAGATATTGTATGATTTATTAGATTTGTTGGTGTTATGTTGCATTGTTTTACTTGATTTTATCCACTTTCATTTTTTATGGCTAATTCGAGGCTTCTTTTTAATGTTTGATTTTTGTGTATTATCCAAATAATATTTTCATTCTTGCTTATTCAAATGGAAATAACCTCTGTACTTTGTTTAGGTATGCAAACACTTTTTGGATGCGGTAGAGAGGAAGCAATATGGTTGGTTTTGGTCATGTCCAAATGGTGGTAAGAATTGTATCTATAGACACGCACTTCCACCTGGATATGTTTTAAAATCCCAAATGAAGGCTTTGTTAGAGGAAGAATCTGATAAAATGCCAATTGAGGAGGAGATTGAAAAGCAGGTGAAATGTTTTTTTCCCTCTTACAAGAAGCACCATCATTTGATTATTGTATCAAGCTTTCTAACATAATATGTAACATGGTTTAGCGTTCCCAAGTGAAAACTACAACTCCTATAACTACTGAGTTGTTCTATCAATGGAAGAAGAAAAAAATGGACGAGAGAGATGCCAGTTTGGCTGCCCAACAGGCAGAGAGGGCTAAGAATGACCGTATGAGGTATGTCCATTATTTGTTATCAATCATTCACATTTGAATTGCTTATTTTAGCCCCTCCTTTTTAATCGAGGAAAAAGGAAATATTGATGGAGCTGCATGTTTTTTGAACATGCTTTTCAAGTGTATCACAAATGGTATGAAAGCCGATGAACTTTTTCTTATTTCTTTCCTAATCATGTTGTATTATCTTAAATGCAGTGGTCGTGAGCTGTTTTTGTCCAATGCTAGCTTGTTTGTGGATGATGCTGAAGCATACGACAACTACCAAAGAGAACCCGAACCTGATGAAACTGAACAGAATGTAAGTTTCTCCTAGTGTGTGTCTCTTTGTAATTTTAATGCCTTTTCCATGGATATAGATAAAAGCTGCAATATGACTGGAATTTTGCAGTTTTATTCAAAACGAAAATTTAACAGTTGTAAATTTGGAAAATTTGAAGGCCATAACTGCCATTTTTTTGTTACGATGCTCGAAATAAACTAATCCTGCTTTCTAGTTTTATGCAATTATGTACCCTTCAACTTTGCTTCTTGGTCCATTGGATCTTAGTTTAGACATGGGGTCCCCATGCCAGTCAGCAACGATTGGGATTTATGGTGCAAATGGGCTTGTTTGTAAGTTTTATGCATGATGAATCCCATAGCAAATGTTTTTTTTACTCATAAAAATTGTCTTTTTGGAGTGGATTCTCCTACTCATGTTTTGAGCTATAAATTTTGCATGCAAATTATTGTTTGCATGCGACAATGTATGGTGTAATTAGTGTCTCATCTTTAGGATTACCTATACTTTTGGAGCTTGCACCTTGTAGCCAGTTGTTTCATGAATTTGTGCCTGAATTCCTGTTTGGAATACCAAAACCATGGCTTTGGAAAAAGGTACAAGAGATAAGCTGTTGTCCAAAACATGGTTTGGGGATTCCTTAACAGAAAACGAACATGCTCTGTGATTATTGTGTATGGATTGTTCATTACTCACTTATAAGACTCATTTGGTATAGTTGTTTGCCCCTAAATATATATCCCTTTGCAAATTTCTAGATACATTCAATGTTCTTTTTCCAAATACATCCTTTATCAGTACTCTACCAATTTGTCTTGGAAAATTGGAATTTGAAAAATTAACATCGAATGCATCTATACATAGAGATTAATTTAGTAATAGTCATAACAAATTATACTACACATCAATTACACTACAAACCTTTCTTTGTATATGCAAAAAGATCCAAAGTACCCTATTAATAGGGACGGAGGGAGTATTTTCTAGTAAGAAGTTCACTTAGTTTGTAAGGTAGGTGCTAAGTATATTGGCAAATTATTCTAAAAGACGTGGAATTTGTTGTGGATTGTATTAAATTTACAATTGCACCCAGTTCTTGTTTATAAGCACATTGAGGTGATACACTATAGCACATTGAGGTGATATACTATAACACATCGTTAGGTTTTGTTTGGGCGAAAGGAAGGAAGGAAGGAAAATGGAAGGGATGATAACCCTTGCATGGGGGGTCTGTTCTTCTCCATAAAACTAAGACCCTCCTATATGAAGGAATTAAAAAAATGTATTAGGGGAGGATTTTGGAGGGCTTTGACTAATTGTCCAAATCATTTTCCTCTTTTATTTATAATATTTTCTCAAAACAAATAATCAATCATAAGCACTCTCCTCTCCCTTTAAATTTTTTCTCCCAAACAAGGTGAGAAATTCCTCCACTCTTTCCATTTTCCTCCCCTCCCTCACTACCCTTCCCTCCCTCTTTCTCCTAACTCCCAAACAAACTCTTCAATTGAATTCCAAAAACTAGAAAGCAATATAGGCTCTTGAATTAAAAATGTAGCCGACCGCACTCAGTGGGATACTGATTGGTTGTTGGATTAAAATGTGCTTTTTCAATATGCTTTTACCATATATTTTGTTTTCCTAACTGTTGTATCCATCTTCAGGGGACTGGGAGTGCTGCTAATAATGGTCCGAGCACCTCAGCAACAGGTGGCGCAGATGATGAACTTCCCGATGACATTGACGACGACGATGATGAACTGGATTTGGACGAGTTGAATGAACTGGAAGCAAGTTTAGCCAAGACATCAATCCAAATTAAGGAGCCAGGAGCTGAAGCTTAATACTGAGAAGTATTCTCAACCTTGATGTGATAGTTTAATGCTTCTACTAAACAATATATCATTTGCTTCTAGCCACTGGCATTCCTTGCATTCGAGGAAGTTTTCTATATGAAGCCTTTGATGATAATGAAATCACTATTTGCAACATTGCATTGGTATGAATGATGACAGTTTAGTATGATTCAGTTTTCTGTAGTTAGGTCCCTCATTGGACCTGTGACTGTGATGGACATTTTTGTTGTTTGAATATGGGTAGTCTTTGTACAGACTGTACCTAATTTTTGTTATTGAGTTTCCTCTACTTCACAAAGGCTGCTTCAATATTGTTTTGTTGTGTGATTTTCTTGATGCCACCACTGCTAAAGTGTTGTGTTATGGATGTTGCAACTTATACATGTCCTTAGGGAGCTAGGGTATTCTTGGGAGTTTCCGGTTGAAAGAAAATGAAGCGGAAAGTAATATGTGGGATTTAGTCATCTATGCATCCACCGTCTCTTGCGAAAGTAAAGGAATGAAGTAGAAAATTGAGAAAGGAAAGGGATCTTCATCGAGACATTTTCGGTTGATCTAAGAAAACCGAGATAGTATAAGATAAAATTTGAAGTTTACAGAATAAGCAAGAAAATGAGTGAATCTCATTTTAGCAGTAAAGCAATTGGATCTTCCAATTTTTTTGGAAATATAGATTGTTAATCAATTTAGTCCGTCAGTTTCAGTGAATTTGAATCACAATAGATATCAGTTATCAGTTGAAGCTCTAAACATATTTCCAAGTTCGCGCATTTGAGATTTTGAGTATGTTATAAATGTTTACTCAACGTATTTACCTTGCTAGATGACAAGAATAAACATTTTTACCTTGTTTACATGGCAGTTGGTTGTTAACCTGGGTCCCTGATCACTTGTTTAAATAACTCAAATTTCTACCACCAATTCATTGTTAATATGTTAAATAACTATTTATTCTACTTAAGGGTTCCAACAAAAAATTAGATATAATTAGTAAATGTAACCAAATAGTAAAATATTAAAATTCATGTTTTATTATTTAATAGTTAGTTCAGTTTGCACATAACTAAAATTCTTCATGATATTCAATTTTTACATATTCATTTGTCAAAAAAAATAAATTACAGTCAGTTTTGCTACTGTACAAATATACTTCTTTTTTCTTTCACTTTACATCTCAACCCTTTTCACCATCAATTCATGACTTCATTATGATCTCAAAAGAGTTGTTTCACCATCCTAAACTTTTTCTTGAATAACATCGTAGTTTCTGTTCATAACGCGTAGGATATTTTTCCTCAATGGATCTAACTATCTTGAGTCATTGAACATTCTGAACTTCAAAGAGTAAATAATTAAAAATTAGTATGAAAGTCTTGGAACATATTATTGAAGGGAAATGTTAACCGTTGCCTCCGGGGTACTGGTTAAGAATATGAAAAAGGAAATTATATAGTAGTTAATGCATTGAAATTGTGTAATTAATTTATAATAAAGTCAAAAACAGTATCCTTTTATGGTAATAACTCCTTTCTATGGTATGCTTAACAGGTGTCCGGGGACATCAGTTAGCAGAACCCTTATTTGAAAACAGTATGTTTGTTCAATTTTAAAGACTTTTTTTCTTTTCTTACAAAGTCTTTTTAAAGACATGTTGCCTGCCATTAAATAGTAATCAAATGATAATATTTTCTTTGTGATGTTTTGTCTCTTATAGACATGTTGTTTGATCCTGTTATGTAGACTTGCCACATCCAATATAATGGTAAACACAAGTTCGTAAACGCACGAGTGCTTGATTGATACTCTTGGATACACGAGTTCATGTTTTTTAAATGTTTCATTTCAATCATAATAATTGAAATGTACTAATTCACCTCTATTATATCCACTCATACAATTTTTTTTTTAGGAAACCTTTTCATACAAATTAAAAAATGTATGAATAAAAAAGAGAATAATATATTTTTTATTAAATTGTCCTCATTAAATTATCAACTACATTCATCATTATTATTGTAAATGCAAAATGACATGTCAACTTAGGAATAATACAAGTAATATTAAATAATGATACGATTGGAAAAAATAACTAATATTAAATTAAAACTTGAAATGATCATTCATTTTCAGAAAATTTTATTTTTTTTAAAAATAAACCATTCATCGTGGACGGAATTAGTGCAATTTTTAAGAACCCAAGAGCGTTTAGATGAGATGACACATGTCTCTTCTAACTTAACCAAGGTCCTGGATTCGAATCCATGCTTGTGCATGCGTTAAAACTCTTAGGGAGAGCTTGCCCCCCATTTGGGTCCCGCAATTGCGTGCGGAGGATCCCAATTTAAAAAAAAAAAGTTGCAATTTTTAAGAATATATATACACCTGAAAAGTGCTAAATTTTGGTGTAGTTTCGCACTATATAATCCCTTAATTTTGTCACGTTGCTCGTAGATTACATGCTGACACGATGGACGGTCATGGGGGACTAAAAATGTTATACATCAGTTAAAAAAACTCAGTTTTCAAGTGAGGATTCAATTCTTCTGTCAAAGAAAAAGTTGAGGGTTTAATTAAGGAATTAAGTGTTTCGTAATAAAACTAAAAGATGTATTCATTTTGTGAGACACTAAACTAAGTCCCGTAGTTTTTGTAAGGGACGACAATAGGTCTTCACGTTCACACATAATCTTGTGAAAGGAATTAAGTAGTGGACTAGTGACAAAATTTAAAAGACCATGGACATTGTTGTCTGATTGTTTTGCTTTACGGTATAAGGATTTTAAAAGTAAAAAGCTCTGGATAGATGTTGTTGTGATCATTCTTGATCTTTTCATTTTAAAAAGTCACTCAAAATATACCACTACAAGAATGTTAGTGCTCGTCCCAGGTCAATAATCAAGTCTTATGGGTTGAGACGCCGAAGAATATCCGTAGGAGATCTAGAACTAGTGTCGATATAGACTTGATATATTTTGTTCTACAAAGAGTCTTATGGACCCAACACACTTATGGACATTCTCTAACAATCATTATTTTATTGGATAAAATTCATGTGAGGACCACACTTTATAAATAGATCTCACATAAAATGGTGAGACTACAAGGGTTTCACGCAATAGAAGAGCGAACATTAGAAAGAGTTTTCATAGCATTTCACTTATTTCATTACTCATAGATTCATTTTTAGGTTTTGTTTCCTTTACAAAATATTATGTTTATGACAAAAATGTAAAAACATGAAGAGGAAAATTCAAATGTTAGTTTTTCTCACCCCCTTTTCACCAAAACAATTTTGCCAAGAACTTACGTTAATTATATAAATTAACATTAAAGCAAAAGGAAGCATGCAGAATCTGCACAATAAACTCATTTTCAAACTTGAAATATATAATTGAGGTGAGACTTACATGCCAAGTAACAGAGCTACAGTTATTATTCATCATACAAGAAAATGCAGTACCATACAAGTTCATTATCTAAAAATGAACTGAAAAAAAAGTACCATATAAGTTAAATATATGCATTATGCTGCAGAACCATGCATATGAAATTTCGATATAAGAGAACGCAAGCAACCTATAATGCTAATGATACTCTAGAATTAAGCATGACTAGAGTCATTTGGCTTTGAAGAATGTGACTCCTTTGCCACCTTTTCTTTGCTAAACATTAATGCTCTTCCTGCTTTGACAAACTGTGACATTATCTTAGCTTTGATTTGGCCTCTTTTTGGAGGAAGTGGAACTCTAACAGTAGTCTTAGTAGTAACTATTGATTCAACATTTTCATTTGTTCTCGACATTGTTAGCTTCAAATGAAGGAGTTTTTTAGAATACGTACGTAGCAGAACAGAAATAAAAGATAGTTTATGCCAAAGACAAAACTAAGAGAAAGAAAACATGGAAGTGTATGCGTGTGTACAGAAGTGTATAAAGCATATTTATAAGGTTGAAATTGAGACATTATCTTCTGTTACATGGATGTGGGCCCCCAAAATTATGCGTGGAAAGAAGACCTTTTTGTGGAAGTGCTCAATAATGCTGATTGACGACACACTAAAGTTAATAAATAATCACTCAGTGATAAATATGTTTTCTACCATAATTAACAAGTGATTAATTAGTATGCTATCTTCTTCTAACTGGACACTTCAAAATGAGCCTACGGATACACGATACTTGTGCAACAAGTCAACAATTTATGTTAAATAACTACTCAGATTTTAGAGATTCTATTCACTTTATATTATTATTATGTGTAATCTAGCATTTTTGCCACATTAATTCTAATTAATCAAAACTTTTAGTTACTAATTGAAGTGAGTGTGATACAGACATATAATTACCATATATATGTATGTGAATACGGAACTACTAAACAAGACAAAACACCTTGGACTGCTGGATTTCATCATAATAAACTTGGACGGTTGGATAACACGTTAAACAGTGCAAGAAAAGGACATTGATATAAGAAAAGAGAACAAGGATGAGACATGTCGGCAGTTAGTAATGCTTACACGAATGCATTATTTTACTGTTCTTGTGTCTAATGAAAAATACTATAAGTCAACGTTCATGGAGAAAGACTTCAAAAATCAATATTCAGCATAGTTCTACTTCTAACTTATCAAATCAAATTATCATTGCACGCAATGCGCTTCATATACCCAAATATGATAACCACTTTTTCCACAATTTTGTGATCCCTTCTCCAAAAGAACACAAGTTAGGCAATTGTCTGCCTTTTCTAGTTAAGTAAGATAACTGGGCCCTTATCATGGTAGACAATAAAGAGGGTCCACTCATTACATTGGTTAAGAATTTTTTTTCTTAAGCTTTGTCTGGTCATAAAAGCAAGCAATGACTTGACTTGGTCTATATGTTGGCCAAAACTAAATAATAAAAAGGTATTTTTATAATTAAAAATAAAAATCCCAAAGTGAGCAACTTCACATTTTCCTTGAATCAGAGTTCATTTTTATAACTGGTTTGTTTTTTCATTTGTTGGATGAAAAATAAGACTCAAAGAAGCATCCCAACCCAGATTTTGTTACAAGAGGAGCAAACACCCGACCATTCAGAGAAATAAAAAGAGAAACAATCTCTAAGCAAGTAGTCCCCACGCCTATAAGGCTAAGAATCCAATAGGTGCAAGCAACATATACATTGCAAAAATCCTTATATGCATTATTAGCACATTCATCTCTTCGAAGTGTTGTGACAAGCCTTGAACACATGGGGCAAAGATCTCTATCTTTTAATTAGCTGGAAAATGTAGTGACTTTAGCCAAATTTTAGATAAAATAAGAGAGATCATAATGTTTAAAATTGAGGGAAAAAGATACGACAAAAATCAAATCAAATCATAATGAAAGTTAGATGATTTAAATTTGAACATATATAATATATATATATATGTATATATATATATATATATATATATATATATATATATATATATATATTTTGGTGTAAAATTAT
>Ga0315914_1004296_pt1 | contig 21330 bp, 14 predicted proteins | sample MpolenodulesMG_FD_203920 | JGI IMG/M metagenome (GOLD analysis project Ga0315914, IMG submission 203920) | Medicago polymorpha root nodule microbial communities from Los Angeles, California, United States - elongated nodules | ecosystem: Host-associated > Plants > Roots > Nodule | place: USA...
AAAACAATTATGTTGATTTTAATTACTATTATGAACCACGTTGAGGCCTTAGTGCCAAACTTTGATGGAACAATTGTTGAATAAATATTGTTATATTTTTCCGCTGCGATTTTAGTGAATATTGTTGGCAGGATTGATTTAAATAAATAGAAATTTTCCTATTTATTACTTGAATGAATAGAAGCGTAATACTCCGTTTTATGTTGTTACTCTGATTTATCTTTTAAATTGCGGTTTTTGGGAAACGGGGTGTTACAATCTTCATGAACAAGTTTGGATAGAGAAGTTAGTTCATGAGAGTAAGATTTATTTTTGAACGTAAATAGATATTAGAGAGAAAGATTTAGACAATAACCAATATGGTTGAATTAAACAACTTGAGGTAAATGAAGTGTTGTAAATGATGAGTAATGACAAAAGCAATTGAGCCAAAAAAAAAACATACATATTGAAGTGTGAAAAAGTCTTGGAGATAGAGGCGTTGGGTGGCTCACCCAAATTTTTAACAAAATTATGCAGACAAAGCAAATTCCAGATGAGTGGAGAATAAGCATTTTAATTCCTATCTATGAGTAAACAAAATTGAGCAAATTAGGGAATTGAAATTTGAGTCGTACCATGAAGTTATGGAGAAAGATGATTGAATGGAGACTAAGAAAATCTACTCCGACTTACTAATAATCAATTTGGTTTTATCTTGGAGGCTGACTATGGAGGAAATTTACCTCAACATGTGATGGAGCGATATCAGATGAATAAAAAAGACGTGACTAAGTTTTCATTAATTTGGAGAAGATGTATGATAGAGTGTTAAGAGAGATTTTGTGAAAAGCACTAGAGAAGACATTGAAGCAATCCTTAGAAGTGTACGACTTCCTCCTTAGTAGAAGCAAGACATAGTATGTGGAATGAAATTTTAGCAAACGGTGAAGTATATTTGGAGAACATATCATACCTCAAGTTACACAATTTAAATATATTTTATCCATAGTACAAAATGACGGAGAAATTGAAGCAGATGTAAATCATTGTATTCAAGTTGAGTGGTTGAAATGTAGAAAAGTCTTATGTGTTTTATGTTATATGAATGTATCACTCAAGTTGAAGGGAACATTTTATCAGATAGTTGTAAGAGGAACGATGTTGTATCGAACAGAGTGTTGGGTGGTTAAGAACCAACATAAGAATAAAATAAGGGTAGCAGAGATGACGATGGTGGTAAGACTAGACGAAATATGAATAGAAATGAGAACATTATAGAGAAGGTTTGAGTAGCTCCTATAGTAGAAAAAATAGTGGAAAATAGGCTTAGGTAGTTTAGCTATGTAGAGAAAAGACTTTTAGATTATGTAATAAGGAGAGTAAATCAGATGGAGAATAGTAGATCACTAGGGTAGAGTTAAACCTAAAAAAAGCTTATAAGAAAAACTATTAAAAAAAATAAAGATTAATGAGTTGGATTCAAATATGATTTATGATAAAAATTAGCGTAATTTGATCTATGTAGTCGTCTCTACCTAGTATCACAAAGCTTGGTCGATGTTGTTTGGAAATTCACAAGCTTGGTCGTTGTTGTTTGGAAATTCATTAGAATGGTTGAAGATATAAGACTCATTTGGCGCGTAGAGTGAGTTAAAAAGTTTGAGAGCTCTATTCTCCATACAATACTACTATAACATTTGTCTAGCTAAATTTATTTTCTCTCATCTCCCTTCCATTCTGTAGAAAAAAACAGAACATATAATTAAAATTATTTCCTCTATTAACACTTCTTTCATCCATTCTCCCTTAAACGCTTAACTGATGGAGAAAGTCTAATATAGTCACAACCTCAAATCAAAAATATTTAAGCACGCTCACATGAAATGAAAAAAAATAAAAATAAAAATAAAAATAAATCAGCCACATTAATCAATATCATCTAATTTTATTTTCATTTAAATTTTTCTTCTATGTTTTGTGAGGGTGCCCAAATCATTTTGATATGGGGTTGTGTCCATCTAAAACTTTCCTGGTGAATCCTAAAAAAAATATACAGCATGCACGGGGACAGTAATTTAGTATGCCCCCCAAATAATGCCATGCTACCTTTTCTGTACAACTATTATTGTTCTTAACTGCATATGGAAAGTGGTCCATGAAAGTATGATGTTTTCGGTATTTATCTGGTTAAAAGTATATAGCTGAGGGAGTCCCCCACACCCTTTTCAAATACCATTCTCGTATAGTCAATCAATCCCAAAAAACATGAGTCTGTTGTGACTTGTGTCTATGCTCAAAATACCAATTGATATCAACAAAAATAAATCCGGCGTTTGTCCTTATTCGTGTCCTAATCATCATGTCTATGCATCATATATATGACCCCCACTCCCCTCCCCTCCCCTCCCCTTCAAAAAGATACTCACATGTTTTGTCTTTTCGTTTCTCAAATTAATGTATGCTGGATCTAAAGGATGTGACCATTTAAAAACGGTATAGTGATGCAAAATGTGAGAGTCCTATAAAATAAAAAATTAAAAAGTTCATACATCTAAATTGGGCATGGTATCATAGTTTAATATGATATAATAGCCGAAACAAATCTAAACTAATTAAAAAAACAAGTAAAAGTTGAATAGACCACACTATGAACTTGGAAATAGGTTATAAGATTGGAAATACTCCCTCAAAAAGAAAACAAAAAATGAACTTGGAAATAGGTTATAAGATTGGACTGTCGGTAGAGGTGAAGGAGTTCGAGAGTTTGATTTACACCCAACAAACAACATAATACTAACATTACTAAATTTGTCGTTTAAAAAATAAATTGGAAACACCTATATTCAAGATTTCTCCTTCTGAATCCTTTCTTTCTAGGGTTTAGTATTGATTCTCTCAACTAAAAATAATCATAATCGAGGCATGTCACACATTGAATTGAATGTGAATACTTATCTTTCCGTCGAGATTCAAGATTCATTACACTATGGTCATGAATCAATCACCTTTCGTTAGACACAATCTCTATTGGTTGTTCCTTCTAATTCTAATATTTTGTTTTACCAACATCTCCATCTAATCTATTCCTAATAATATGTGGGACATTTTATTTTATACCCCCAGATGCCAACAATTGTTGGCTTGTGTTTGCTCATACAAAGTTTTGTTTTGCTTTTAAATGAACCCAATAAATGGACGAAAATATTGATATCTTATGTCCGTCGGTTCTTAGGTCGGATATCGAGTTTAAAGAAAGAAGAAAAGAAAAAAAAAGCGTGGGACATTTATGTTATAAAAAATGTGAGACATTTTACTGTTCACGCTTATATTTCCATCACGGAGTGATTGGTTGTATGTGTCCTAGGTTTTATCCAATGATAGGCTCCTTGTTAGCTAATCTTAATCATGTTATTAGTATTATTATTTTTTTTGTTAAATTGTGTCTTGATAGCCAAACTAAAGATTCTAAACCGAGAAATTTCATATTGATCTAAATTTATTTTTTTACTTTAAAAACATTGAATGCACCATTTTTAAGATAATATTACTGTATTAAGTATAGATACTTCTTTAACAAATGCTCTTAGGCACATGTTAGCATCCTCTTTTTTTATATCATAGATTTTCTCTATCAAAGACACTTTTATTTGAGCCATGTTGAACATTAAATATAGATACTTCTTTTATGTGATTTGAATATTGAGTTGTTAGGTTGTGAATGTCTAGTCTTTTTTTAAACCCAACCTTTTTTGTATCCACTTATTAATATTACTCCTTGGCCATAAGTATATGAAGAAAAAAACATTTAAATCATAGAGTTGTTTATTGTTGTAATTTTTTATTCTTCCAAAACACGTTTATGAAAGAAAAAAATAGTTACATCAAATACACATAATTTTTTTTACTATATTCAATACCCATACTTTTTCTTACCATACACCCTCTGATCATTATTATATGCAAAAAATAGTTTTCAAGTTTTTTGAATAATTGATGTGTCTCGTTTATAATATTTACCATATACATATGTTAGACAGTGAACATAAAATGTTGTTTTTTGCTTATTATAGTAAATAAACGGGGTATTAAACACACATACTTATACCAGAAAAACATTTATTTTAAAGGTTAAACTACTCCTCAGATCCTTTATTTTATTTATTTGTAAAACTTGGTTCTTTATTTATTTTTTCTTGTTAAGTCCTTTGTCTTTTAAAACATGCACATATAAATCCTTTTTTTCATTTTTTATTGAAAAAACACAGAGTTGCCAAACCACCCAGGATAATCTTATTTGTTTAAAATATTATTTGGGCTTAATTGTAGTTTAAGTCCTCATATTTTTACTATTTTGTAGAATTGTTCCCCTATTTTATAATTTGATAGTTTTGTTGTCTACGTCAAATATTTGGTCTAAAACATGGTGATATGACAAGTTTGAAATGAAGTTTTTTGGAGAATTTTCTTATATTGTCATTAATGTTGATCATTTCAGATCATCAGATCATATACTATGTTATTTAAAACATCACAACACTAATTTTGTAGTTCAGTAAAATAAGAGGACTAAAATTGCAATTAAACCCATTTTTTATTAAAAATAAAGAAACGTAGAATATCTTCGTCATCTTCGTACCGTCATCTTCTACTTAAACCAAAAAAAATGTCTACTCAAATACACTTCTAAATGAATCTCACCTCTCCAAAAAAAAAATAGAATGAATCTTAATGTTATGTTAACATCCATATTCTTCTAAAATCAAAACTCAAAATTCATCAATTCTCAATAAACTCTAGAAAAATTTAGGATTATAAAATTTCTCAACAGACAGAAAAACTTTATGTCCTCTCGACCATTGGCATTTCCTGTGCTAATTGACCCATCACTTGTCAATTTTGAATTAGGAGAGTTGAATTTTTTTTTTTTTTTTTTAATGTAAGGGGACTTGAATTTATGTTTGAACATACATATCCTTTTAATTTAGACAATTAATTGTTTGTTGCGCTGCATTTTGTTATCAATCTTTCTCTAACATTGTTGTGGCATTCGAATCTGCAAGCAAACAAAATCAACAAACCTCACTTAGTATTCATTGAGGTTGAACATAGAAATTTGCATTCAAACAAACAACATTCGAGCAAGAAACATATGGAGAACAGCGCGAGGATAGGGCAAGGCAACGATTGGAAGACACGAACAAGGAAAATGAAATCTGAAAAAGGTGAACGGAAGTTTTTTGCGTTTATAAAATTTCTCAAAAAATCCAATCTTTTTAAGGTTTATTAAGAATTTGGGGATTTTAATTTTTGAGTTTAAAAGAAGATGAAAGTGAATGTAGCATTGAGATTCATACTATTTGGAGGATTATTTGTGTAAACATTTGTTTTAGTTCAAGGAAAAAGATGATAAAGATGTTCATAACTTTTTTCTTTTGACAAAATAAAGATGTTCATAACTTCTTTGGTTTCTCTATTTTTAATAAAATAAATTAAGAATTAGATAAGATTATCTTATGTGGCTTGCCAACTTAGTATTTTTTCAATAAAAAATTAAGAAAAAAAGATTTATTTGTGCACGTTTTAAAAGATGAAAAACTTAGACAGGACAACAAAGATAAAATGATCAACTGTTACAAATAAATAAGGTAAATAACTTTTGAGTAATTTTGCTTTTTATTTGTTTGTTAATTTTGCCGATTTTAAACGGGGGTAAACAATCCTATTGAGCATAACTCAGTTGATATGGACGATACATTGTTATATGTAGGAGTAGAGGTTCGAACTCCGGACAACCTATTTATTCACCTAAATAAAAGGTAAATTCTAGTCGTTAGACTACTTGACCCAAATAAACGAAGGTAAACAAGTTATTTAAGTCGGGAAAAAAGTTATCTAAACAATAATAGGTAGTTAAATTTATAACTTTTTCTTAGAAATCAGACAAAAAATCATCAGAAAATATCTTATAATTAATATCGGAGTCATAATATTATGAGTGCCAAGACACATGGTCTCAACACTCAAATTTTGCATTAAAAAAATATTCAGTTTGGACATGCATGATGACTAATTTTGTGTTTGACAAATTTATCAATGCCTATTTTGTCAGTTAAACGATAGTGCATGCGGGGCCGGCCCATAGTCCGTCGAGGCTGGGCTATGGCACTGGGCCTCAGATTTTTTTGGGCCCAAGATTTTTTTTTTGTATGTAAAGCACTAAATTATTAATTATATAGAGCTAAAGCGACATTGTTTCATATAGGTCACAGTGCTATGGTGGTGCGGTCACTTATGTTTTAATGTGAGGTCATGGTTCAAGTCCCACTAGAGTCCTTTTTTTTTAATAATTTTCTTTTATAGTGCTTTATTTATTTATTTTGGGTCTAAAATTTAATTTTTTTTACATCTCTTAGACTAAAATTGGGCCTACGAATTTGAAAAGAGTGAGTTTGAATTCTCAACTTTTTATTCTAAAGAGTTTAGATATGAAACTTACACACACTAAATATTGAAAAGTGAGGAATTGTTAGTTTAAATTTGCGCCTCTATTTAAAATATTCTTGCGGTTTTTTTTTACCGTATGAGTAGCATTTATAAGATGGTTTTCACCCCTTTCTTTTTAGTTGTCGTTTTAAGCTAACTTATACATCTCAAGAAAAGAAATACATTATTTCTTAACATTATTTTTTGCAATAATACCCTCAACTATTTATTATCATGTTTTACCTATTTCTCTCTTTACAATAAGTAGTTTGTGATTATTATTGACAAAATAATAGTTAATGGTATATTAAAATGTGAAAATGACAAAATAAATACATTTTTCCTCTAAAAAAACAAGGCTCAACGCACACGTGGCACCTCACTTAAGTGAGTAGAACGCCATGTGTGTAATTTTTTAATTAAAAAAATCCACATATACATTATAGGAATTAAATAAATAAAGAAAATTCCTTTAATGTATATGTGGATTTTTTAATTAAAAAATTACACACATGGCATCCTACTCACTTAAGTGAGGTGCCACGTGTGTGTTGACTGAGTCAAAATTGAACATGGAGGCCAAAATTGCAAAATGGGGCAAATTTAAGGTGCTGATTTGTTATTGTTTTTGTTAGGGGGTCAAAATCGTAAGATTGTAAAACATAGTAATCAAGCCAAAAGAACAACTATTACAAAGGAATAAATGGCATGAATAGAAACGCGATCAAATAAATACATGCACTTGTTTAATGACAAAAATATATAAATAAATAAACAGAATACAAGATATAATTAAAAAAAACGCATAGAGTACAGCGGATAAATAAATACATGTAAAGTGCAATACAAATCTAGTAGTTGTGGAATTAAGTGACATAAATAGTAGGAATTTTGCAATGTAGGAAAACGACAGGGAAAATTTAAAGGAGAGATTCTGCTTGAACCTCTTATAAAAATAAAGTAGCATAACAACAGAATCTATTTGTTGATTAACATAAAGTTTTGTGATTTGGAAGATAGCAACCAGTTGGTGAAATTTGAGAGTGTGGATTCATCTGCTCTGTAATAATTTTGAGTGAATTCAAGCAAATCTGACCATGTAAAATCTGGATACTGTTTGGTCCCATCTCTGCTAATAATATCATGAGGGGGTCTCACCACCTTATCTTCTTTGGGACATAGAAAGAAAGCCAACGACCTTCTCTGCTTATGCTGGTTAACCACTGCCCTATGTAGGCAACTCTTGTACCTTCCATTTGATAATGCCTGCACAACCAAACAAATATATTTATGCATGGATTTGGATTGGGTTCAGTCGGCACTCATGACTGCATGTAGTTAATGAGATTATGACCGTCCGATTAAAATCAGACAGTTCAGATTTTAAAGTCAAAATTTAAATTTTAAAAAAATAAAACTGTATTATAATTTGAACCATCTAATTTTGATCGAACGATTATGAGCAAGTGACTACAATTTAACTACACACAAGCTAAATGCAATCAATCCATTTTCTATTATGCACACCTTAATATCATCATTTCTTGTCTAATCAAGTCATATCTAATCATTTTAAATCAAAGGTTTGTGTTGTGTCATAGATGGTATTTATTGTGAAATGATATTTGAACGACCATTTTAAAACAACTTTGACAATTTTTTCTCTCATATTCACATTGTGTTTTTATTTTTTATTTCTATTGTTTTAGTTTTTGTGTCAATATCTACATTTTTTTGGATATTTTGATTGTCCCACAAGTTGTCTCAAAAAATAGTTGTTCAAATAATATTTCTCGTATTTATATCCCGATCTGGATTCTCATAATTGTAAATCCACAAATTTATATTGATTAATTTTGATTATTAATTTGAGACAAGTCGCTTCATGTTAATATCATCACTAAAATATCTTCCTTAAAAAAAACTTCACTAAAAAGTAAATATGTTAATATCTTTAAATAATTTGTATCATTGATTTGAGGTAGGAGATGTGATTAATTATGTGGGTATCTTTTCAGTTTTATGTAGGTTATTCAAGATATATCAAACATTAAATATGTGTATATCTCTCGACCGAGATTCAAACTTTAATTTGTTTGTCATGTTTTGAATGTTTAGTCCATTCTGCTAGACTTAACATCTCTTGAAACTATGTCTATGTATGTATTTTAGTGCATCCATGTATAGTCTATCTAATGTTATTAAGGAAGGAAACTACTTAAAGACGCTACTTATTTATAGGCCAGTTATATGGCATATAAGTGAGACATATCTTACATCATCCATAAGTTGGTTTTGTCATTAAAAAAAGGGGTTAAATATGTTTTTGATCCCTACATTTTGCGCTATTTTGAATAATAGTCCTTACATTTTAATAAATGTTTTTAAAATCCCTACATTTTACTTCCGTTAACACAAATGGTCACTCCCGTCTATTTTTGCATAATAAGCAAAGGAACTCCCATCCTCTCTGCGCTCCACTGCATCCAAAGCAAAACCTCACGAAGATGACGACCCGCTTCAAGAAGAACAGGAAGAAGAGAGGACATGTGAGCGCCGGTCACGGTCGTATCGGAAAGCATCGCAAGCATCAGGAGGTCGTGGTAACGACGGAGGAATGAACCATCACTGTATCCTCTTTGACAAGTATCATCCATGTTACATCGACAAGATCGCTTCTCTCATTCCAAAAGATGTGAAGGAGAAAGCTTTGAATGAGAACAAAGCTCCTGTGATTGATGTTACTCAATTTGGGTACTTTAAGCTTCTTGGAAAATATGTTTTGCCTCAGAATCAGCCTTTTGTTGTTAAGACTAAGCTGATTTCGAAGATTGCTTAGAAGAAGAACAAGGAAGCTGGTGTTCTTGCTGCTTATTTTTTGTGTATGGTATTTTGTTTCGAACAAATTAGGGTTTTTAGCCCTTTTTAATTTCGTTTGTTTTTGTTGTTGTAATTGAGATCTATGTTATGCAATATTTTTGGGATTTAAAAAAAAGAAAGAAGAAATCCATTTAGATTAATGTTGTTGATATTGCTTCTAATGAATTTAGAAGGAAAAGATGAGAAAGATGAAGGTCAATTTGGTCCATTAGAATTTTTTTATTTTTTTAACAATATGCCTGCTACATAAGACACAAAATGGGATCCACCCTTATGCCACACAAGCATTCCGTTTGATGACTAAGAAGAAATTGACGGTAGGGACTATTAATGATAACGGATTAAAAATGTAGGGATTTTAAAAATATTTATTGAAATGTAAGGACTATTATTCAAAGTAGCGCAAAATGTAGGGACAAAAAACATATTTAACCATAAAAAAATAGGTCATACCATTAAATTAAATGATATATATAATGTAACTTATTAATCTAATGATGAAAAACATATTTGTGTATGGTGCAAGACAAATTTACTTTACTTGTGCACATTAAACAAACAGTGAAGGTGGAAACAAATAGTTGTGTATTAGTAATATTAAACATTAGTCATTTCAAATATACTTACCATGAAGGTATCTCCAATATTCACAACTATTGCGTTAGGAAGGGGTTGAACCGTGTGCCACTTGTTGTCAACAAAAACTTGAAGACCTCCAACTTGATCTTGATGAAGTAGTGTTATAGAGGTTGGATCACAATGAGGTCCTGTACCAAGGACAAGACTAGGTTGCTTGCAACATGGGTAATTGTTGCACCTCATGATGGAACAACCTTCTTCAAACAACTCCCTATAATGTAACCGATCATTCACTTCTAAGCTTATTGCCAATAGCTCGGTTAGATTCATTCCCAACTCTTTCATGGCATTACAGTACTTCTCAAATGTCACTCTGGAAAAATCATTCATTCACAACAAATTAATTAGCTAGCTTGATGGTAACATTTTTAATAAATATATTTTTGCATGGTTAGTGATGTTGATCACGCGGTTTGGTCTTTCAATTCCATTAAAAGAAAAGAGTCAAGACCATTCATATAAATAAAACTATTATCATAAGACAGCAGTGCAGTATCTATCAAATTGAACATATCTTATAATTCTAGTCAAAAATAAAATCTATCAAATATATAATCAATTAAAATTTTGAAAGAGCATTATTAAAATAAAAACCAACATAAACACGGATATTATTAAAAAAAAATTGATATATATTAAACTTGTAACTGCCGTTGTTCTTTGGATTTGATGATATGCAATGAAAGCATAAAAAATTAATTTAGACACTGATTCAACCATATCTAATGTGGTGTCACTTTCTTATATTACTTTGATCATAATATTTGTTTTGTTTTTGTCAAAAAAAATATTTGTTTTGTTACTTAAACATTCTTATATTACTTTCTAAAATATATCTACAATATGGCAGATTTTAATTACTCCATAAGTTTATATGAAACAGTATCTTTCAACTTAATCGGTCGTCTTGATTTTACCGTTAATTGTAATCATATATACTACCCGATTTGCATAAGAAACATACTTGTTAATCTCTTCATTTTAAGGAAACGCTTGCACATTTAATGATTATTATACAAATTCGCCGTAAATTAAATAGGATTGATTGGTCTTACCCCGCTTGTTCAAAATCATCCCCTAGGGTAGATTTGAAGTAGTTGGTGACAACAGGCTCTAAGGCATTTTCATGGTAGGGGAAAGAGAAAGTTTCCTTCCATGGCAACTTAGAGGAGAAACGATGAGCATGAGCACCAGAATATCCCCACATGGAACCAGGTGCCTTATAAACACTCTCTTTCCTATGAAGTGGGAGTTTAAAAATAGTGTCCATTTGAACATAAGCTTGAGCAATGAGATGTGGATCAACACCATGATTAATTACTTGGAAAAAACCATGGTTCAAACAAGCTTCGTTTATGAGCATAGCAGCATGTTGTGTGGCCTCATTGTCCCCTTTGAGAAACCCATCAAGATCCACCACTGGTGCTTGGAGCTCTTCATGAGCATCCTCTAGATACTCCTTTGGCCAAATGAAATTTTTTGGCACGTGAGATTGAATTTGAAGTTCACACAATAATTGACTTGAATCCATCTACGATAAGGAAAGGAACTTTAATTAACACGAACACAAATGATTAAGTAATGATCGAAATATAGCTTATCGACTATAGGAGATCGTACATATATATATAGGGTAAGGAATATGACATGTATTTACTATTTATAGAGGTGGGAGTAAGATTAGATATTTTGAATTTTTTTGGTAGAATAAACTTGTTTTTGGTAGAATATTGAATAATCATTAGCTGGCCTGCAACGAACCATATGTATTTTACTGTTTATAACATATAGTTTTTTTTTTTTTTTAAGAAGTAGAAGAAGATTTATAACATATAGTTATATATGGATTTCGATACTAGCTAGTTGTATAAATAAATTAAAGTTTATCTAAATTAGATTAGATTATGGTCACACAAAAAATTAAAGGTTTAAATAGTACTCACTTCACCTTATTGTGTATAACAATCACTTTTGAAATTTTCTTTTCAAAATTGGAAAATGCTATTTCTAACAAAAGATATGCCATGCAAATTTTTCCCGACACATCTGGTAAGTTTTAATTGCATGATTTATTTGTTCACTCCCTAATTTTCAATGACACCTCTGTATACTGTGGCAAGTAGTGAATTGTGATTGACTACTTTTTATTCTTGAAGAAATCGTGATGCTCTTTTTCTAGAGATATAGCACTGCTCTTCAAAATTTCACATACATTTATATGGATAGACCAATCCAAAAACCAATTAAATTGGGGCCGAAAAATAATAATAAATATTACATTAAATGTTAGTGAAATATGCACATATAATATTTGATACTTAAACTTATATGAATTTGTTATGTAAAAGTATTTTAGACTACTTTTTTTAATCCAAGCTATTTTACAATATGATAATACTCTATATGTCTTAAATTATAAGTTATTTTGGCCATTTCACACAAATAAAGAAATATAATTAATTTTGCATTAGAAAAAATATGAATTATTTTTTTAACAAAATCATTAATGGTATTGAGAAAATAAATTAAAGAATTAAAAAAAAAGTGTTACAAATAGTTAAGAGTGTAATAGAAAATATAATATTAATGTTTAATTGGTATTATAAATCGACTTATAATTTGAGACGAATGGAATACAAAATAAATTATAGGCTATTAGTAATAATTATATAAGTGTGTTATGTCAAAAGAAATAATTATATAAGCGTGTGATAAAAAATATATGTTAAAAATTGTTTGCTCTTTAAATATATTTATTGAATGAGTCAAATCTTAAACTTTACCGACTCAAGCAATATTTGGTAGTAATCATTTTCTATACTTTTCTTTAACTGACCACCCTAGATTATTGGAATGCGATTTGTTTGTTATATGACTCAACAAATAGTATTGTCAAAAATTGATTGATGAGAAGTAAACCTCTGACCTTTAAGGAAATTAAGGGTTCTTAATAATTCAGATTTCAATTGAGAAGAAATAAAATTTGATCAAGAATAATTTTTTTTAGAAATTAAACTACGGTTCTCTCAAGATTTGTTTTTAAACGGAAACCATTAATCATTTGGATCAAATCTTTTGATTATACAATACATGATATGATCATACTTTTGTTGACAGAACATGATATGATCATACTATTATTTATTTTGTTCTCTTTTGTTTTGCCATTTATGTTTAATTTAAAATTTATGTACCAATTCTGTCAAAAAAAATTATGTACCAAAATAATGTACCACTTTTGCGTAAAGTTGCATGTTTTGTTCTACTCTAACATGTGAACTCCATATAACTGATTGAGGACGTGACAATTTTTATTTTTTAAAACGTGACAAATTCTTTCATTTATATATATGTATAAATGAATTTAATTATTATACAATTGATATTACCTAAACTTGATTTATAGGATAGATTATTCAGGAAAATTTGAACTTGATTCCTAATCGAAACAACTATTGGTACCATTCTTAGCCAAATTCTAGATTACTAGCGTCTTTTTCTTCTAAGAACAGAAGGTTAACGCAAAAATAATACTCACCTCGCCTCCTCATTTTTAGAACATTAATAATTATTTTAATATATGTTTGATATTCAATATTAATATTATTTTTAACTTTTTGGAAACATATAAAGATCATATGTATAGACCAAATAATCCAAGCAAAAAATTAGCTGAATTGTCCTCATTTTCATAAGATAAACTTTGTGCGACCATAATTAGATAAACTTTAATTTAATTTATACAAATAGTATCGAAATAAATATCATTCCACCTTATCAAAAGAAAAATTTATTCAAAACCAGTTTTGTAAGCACAACTCAGATATGTAAGGTTCAGAGTTCAAATCTTAAACTTACTATTTCTCTACATTTAAAATGTGTGAGCTGTAATAATAGATGTGATAGACTTTTTCATCCAACTGAACAAACTACTTCTATAAAAAGGAAATAAATAGATAAGGTTGGGACCTCCATATTCAACATAGATGGCCGTAGAGGTTTCTAAATTGTGAAGGATATTTTTATTGAAATGGTGTGTCTAGTCTCTATTTAACGGATCACAAGCAATTGATATGTCGAAGGCTTAGTAAAACCCGTCAATACTACTAAGTTTAAAAAATTCAACATGGTGAGATTTTGAAGCAATGTGCAATTCTTTCTTTGCTTTGCAAAGTAAGAATTGGAGCTTAGTATATCACATATACAGCCACTTACGAAACATGATGTGATCATATTTTTTATTTCGGTCTCTTTACTTCTGCCATTAATTATACCAAAATTTATGTACCAGAAAAAATGCACCACTTTTTATGTAAAGTTGCATGTTTCGTTCTATTCTAACATGTGTACTACATACGGTACAATCGATTGAGGATGTGACAAATTGTTGCATTACCTATTGTTTATCAGTACATATATTTTTGACTAAAACAGTATATATCCGTTAGACTGAAAAATTACATGACTGAACTACTACTCCTTCCAATGACATATAGCTAGGAGAAAAGAGGTAAGAGCCCTGACCCCTCCTTCTCTATTAAGTAACATTATGCCATACTAGCAATAATGAAATAATGTTTGGTATAGATAATAAATATTGTTAATGGAATTATAGATTAGTGATAAGAGTTTTACTTTGGTAACCTCAGATCAAGGGATATAATTTAAATCATTTTAGGGACGATTGTAAAAGAATCATTAGTGTTATTTTAATAAAAAAAAATTGATCTCTCTTCTCTTTTTTTTTCAAAAAATAAATAAATAGATGTTCATTTAAAAATAAAAAAATAATAATAAAAAAAAATAGTAGTGTTTAATAATCCAATCCATATACGACTATGTTACTATTTTATTTTATAGATGTTCATTTAAATTTAAGGATTAGGTAACAAATATAATAATAAAAATGTTATTTTTTTATCACTTTTAATTTTGGGTTATATAGTTTTAATAATTATTTAATATTAAAATGAATTATAAATTTTTTGATCCCTTTCAATTGAATTTCTGGATCCCTCGAAGTGCTACTCGACTTCATTTCCTCTACCTTTATAATTTGCTCACTTTCACTTTGAGACCTTAATACTTTGGGCCTAACATTTAGGCCAACCTTGGCACAACAATTGTGCATGGAGCATAAGCATATATAATGTTTGCATTTTTCTCAAGTAGTAAAAATTAAAAAAAAAAAAAAAATGGGGAATAACAAAAGTGAAAAATTCCACCATGAAGTGTTTCTTTGAGATAATCAATAGATATTTTTTGAAGGTATGATCGATAAATAAGTTTCGTTTCGTCCCATTTACTTTACTAGATAGATAATAGGGGTGTTCAAATGAGTCGACCCACCACATTTTGATATGTATGTCATGTCATCAATGCATCCAAAGTAGGATCAACTTAAACGGTAGGATCCAAAATCTCAACTCACTACCTTAAAACAACCGATTAAACGGGTTGGCCTGTCATATTCAATTCGTTTTGCCATCTATAATTAAGATAGAAAGTGTGCCAACTTTTAAAATGCAAATGATTTGGTTAACGACTCGTATATTCGATCCCAAACATATTATCATTTTGCGGGCCATAATGGTGATTATGTCATTGTTGTTCATGCAAATAATATTTTGACACGTGCACACTATTATTACACTTAACTTCTAATCATGGATGAAAACAAGATATATATGTCTTTTATAACAGAAGAATCGCAATCTTCTTCAATCCTGTAATTTCTGTGGTAATCATTTGCTCTTACTCTTATTGCTATCAAATCCCGGATTAGCATTCAAATTATAATGTAAACGGCGGAATTTCATTCAATGTGGACCAATTTGGGGTCAGTCACAGTTTTATGATATCTTGACGTTTAGTTGAATTCGTGAGGTTGTCATTTGGTCCATAAATAGACGTCGGTCTTAGGATATGACATTTTAATTTCATAGGAACATTATTTATATACTAAAGTTTGATGTATTCTGATTTCATACAATCAAAATCCGATAATCGTTTCAATGCATGCGTACAATCTTACCTGTTGTAATTGTAATTATATTTATTGGAGACGGCAACTATGAAGAAAAAAACATGAAAATCAAATAAAAAAGACTTTATGGTAATGAGCCAATGATGAAGGATGAACTACTGAACTTGATCTTATATGACATTTAGTGGCTCTAATTCTAGTTGATATACTTATTAAGTGGATGAAAAGGGACACAATAACAACATAGTATTAGCGGAAGATCTCAATTAACGCGTTGTTTAAGGTAAACGGATCCAATTCAACTAACATACTGGGACGGCAAAATATTGGATCAAGTTATGTTTTGTATTCCTTGACAAATATAGTTATTGGCCGGAGAAAAAAAACAGAAGAATATTGTTTGTAAGTTTGAATTTGAATTCAAAAAGAGAAGTAGAACTATCAAAAAATAAATAAAGAGAAATTAACCTTGATTGATTTACCCTGGAAAATTAGCTTTAAGCCCCAAGATCAATTGGAACCATCTAAATAAGGAACTTCTACGGTACACCCGTAAATTAAGATGTACCGGTACTTCTACTTCAAAAATCTTTTAATTAACTATTATTTTTATCGAATAAAGAACTATTTGTTAATATATATATTTTAAAAAATGTCATTTCATGTGAAAAAACATCATTTCATTGTTTATAAAAATTATACTAATTTTTTTTACATTTTATTGTAAAAAATAATCAAAATTCTCTATTATGAGTACTAAAAATTCAGAAAAATTAAATTTATTTCGTCGACGTTTTTGATAAATAAGATTTAATTATTATAATTATAGGTGATAGAAAACAATTTTTCTCTTCAAAAAATAATACCTTTAACTATTAATTTATTGATTTGGTATACCAATACACTCAAATCTTTGGATGTACCATAGAATTTGCCATCTCAATATTGTCTTCATACTCATACACCATAAAGTGTCCTCACAATTAATAAAGTGTCCTTGTAAATGAGAAATCACCACACATCCGACTAACCAACCTTAAAACCTTAAAGGTGCGTTTGTTTTAAGGGTTAAATTTGCAATCATGGGCTGGAACATTATTCCTAGGAATCTTAATCCTATTAAAGTCTTTGGTAATTAATTTAGTATCTCAGGAATATTTTTAAATATATTTAATTTATAATTTAAAACAAAAAAATAAAAGAGTTAAAATAATGTGAGTGGGAAGTTATGGGTGGTTACCTCTTATTTATATGGGAATAAAATATTCTCATACTTTAACATGAGGATAAAAAGTAGAAAAATCATGTGTAAATTTTATTCCAAGGAATAAAATGTAGGGTTAAATATGTTTTTGGTCCCTATAAATATATCAACTTTCCATTTTAGTCGCTCTAAAAGTTTCCATCAACTTTTAGTCCCTATAAAATTTTCAATCACTACTTTTGATCCCTATTTTTAAGTTAATTTTTGTATTCTTTTTTTAATGAAATTGTGCATAAATGTGTAGAATATTGTAAAAAAAATCCCAAAAAAATTATAACTTTTTAGCAAAACATAAATTTAATATGAAATTTTAACCGTCAAAAATATAAAAGTTCATATTAAATTCATGTTTCGTTAAAAAATTCTAATTCTTTTTTGGAGAGATTATATAATATTATGAATTTTGCTGCAAAGTTTTATTCAAAAATATGAATTTTACATATGAGTTTACTTTAAAAAAGGGACCAAAAGTGAAGATGGAAAATTTTTAGGGACTAAAAGTTGAAAAAAAAAATTTAGAGGGACTAAAAAGTCAATTTTTTGTTTTAGTCCCTCTAAAAAAATTCTTCAACTTTTAGTCCCTGATATTTTTTTTTGAGACAACGAAAAATATCCACTTGACACAAAACTTAAATATCTTCATCATAAGCTTCAACTTACCGAGTCATAGGCTTTTTCGAAATCTATCTTTAAGATCAAACAATCCTTTTTTGTCTTCTTTACTAAATCGACCACCTCATTAACTACAACATCACCATCAACAGGAAGTCTTTCTTTAAGGAAAGTAGGTTGATTTGGAGAAATTATGGAATCCATCACCAAATCTAGTCGGATAGTAAAAATATTTGCCATCAATTTGTAAATACTTCCGATGAGATCAATTGGTCGAAAATTCATAAGAGATTGAACATCAAGAATTTTTTTATTAAAATGGGCAAACATCTCTATTAAACGCATCTTCAACACCCACAATAATGTTTGCCTGTTACTTTTCTCACCTTACCTATTTCTTACGCACCCTAGTTTTTTCAAAAAAATGTCCATGCAATTTTCGGATTTTATATTCCAAAATTGAGTTTCTCCTTTGCTATGGGGGTGGAAAAAATGAGTTTTTTTCACCGATTCAAATTTTATAATCCGAAAACCTAAAAAAATAGGGCACATACTTTACTTTTTTTGGATTACAGAATCCGAACACCCTATAAACATCTTTTACAGTGGAAAAACAATTCGGATTATATAATCTGAATAGTATCAGTACATATTATGAGTTGGTTTGTAACATGGATAACCAGTTTAAGGATCATATTAATCTTCCTAAATCCCATCCTTCTGTTTTAGATCATTGCTAGTTGTTCCTAGTAAAATATCGAGTTTTCGGGCTACTTGATCAGATTAGACCGAAACTTCCCAAGAAAATAAAAAAAAATATCAAGGATCAAGACACCCTTATAAGAGACTTCTTGTGGGATTTCGCCCTTTAAAATCCAAAATTTCATAGTTTAGACTCATTTTTCATTTTTAAAATTTTTCATGTTCTCAGAAAAATCCGAAAAAAATTGCATTAGTTTCATTTGATTTTTAGAATTATCTAGGGGTATTTTTATGATTTTACTTGATAGATTTTTATCATTTTTTACTTTGTTTTTTGGTTGTTTGTAAATGCAAAATTCAAAACTATGGAAATTGAAGAGATTCTGATTGCTGATTATATATAAACATATTTTGGATTATTAAATCTGAACTCAGTTTGGATGTTTTCGGATTTTACAATCCAAAATCCCATAAACATTTTTTGTAAAATTTATAAGGCACGTGAAAAGTAGATAAGGTGGGAAAAGTAAATTCCAAAATGTTTTGTAGAAATTAAAATTGAATCCATATGGACCCGAACTTTTGTTCCCTTTAACACTGTGAATCACCTAAAAAAACTTTGAGTACTGATCTTTACCCAAACGAATTTTCTCATTTCCAAGTGAAATGACCAAAATGCCCTTGCGTGACTTAAGTTACATCAGTGTATAATTTACACGAGTTAAACTACGCTACGTGAGTTAACTCACGCTAGTGTTAATTTACAAATACTGGAGCGTGAGTTAACTCATGCTACATAATATGCAAAAAAATTTCGAAATTAAATAATTACTCAAATGGTAATATAAATAATATCAATGCTAATAATCTAAATGCTAATATAAATTCTCAACAATTACATAAGAAAACCTCATTTTATTAATACTTTGATACAATTACATAATACATAATTTGATACATTTTATTGGAATAAAGTAAATATGCTTCTTTGAGGTAAAAATATACCAACTTAGGGGAAATAAAGGATCAAGGTCGGTGGCAAAAGAGACCAGCCTTCTTAGGGCCAAAAGACATCATCCCTTCGGGGTAAATGTAAATGTGGTTCTTTTTATACCCCAAGAAAGAGTCTTTTTACCCACGGTAAAAAGATTTTGGGGATAAAAAAAAGCAAATTTACATTTACCGCAAGGGTTGACCTCCTTGTGCCCCAAGCCGGTTGGCCTATTTTACCGCCTTCCTTTACCCTTTTTTACCACTAAGTTGGCCCCAAAAATGCTAAAAAAAACTAAAACTATAAAGGTGAAAGAGTGAGGAGGAGAAGAGACTGTATGGTGTGAGAAAATAGTGAGTTTTTGATGGACTATTTATAGGGAGAAATGGGTAGCATAAATTTTATTGGTACTAAATGCAGTCAAAACATTCAAAAAAACGTGTAAAAATGAGTTAAATTGAAGGTTGAATAACTGACCAACTTCAAAAAAACGTGTTCTTGAACAAATTCCACCGGCCAACTTAGCGTGAGTTAAGTCACGCTAGTGTTAACCTTGGCGTGAGTTAAGTCACGCTAGTGTTAATCTTGGTGTGAGTTAAGTCACGCTATTGTGGCCAGTTGTTCCACACTTTTGTTAATTTTTGCACTTGTCTTATGATTGCGTATTTAATTAATAAATTCCAATAAAGTAAATAAATAAATTAGAATAAATTCAGTATTAATTCGAATAAAAGTTACAATATATTACATTCGGGAATTCAACGTAAATTTGAATAAAAATTGTGTATTGAATAAATTCGAATAAAAGTTACATTACATTACATTCGGGAATGTTCCTTCCAACTACAATAATCATCTTACCACTGAATGGGGTAAATTCAAACTTGCTAAACAACAACTCTCAAGCATTCATCCGGAAGTTTTATTGTTTCATTCAACAGATTAAATTCTTGTTAGTTTGGTTTAGATGATGATATTCAAGTGCCAAAAGAATGAGGTCCAGTTCTTGACACTTCAATACCTTCATCTAAACCAAACTAACAAGAATTTAATCTTTTGAATGAAACAATCACACTTCCAGGGGAATGCTTGGGAACTGTCGTTTAACAAGTTTGAACTACCTCATCCAGAGGAAGATAATTGTTGTAGTCGGAAGGTGCATTCCCTACCCAATCACGATCTTCTGGCGGAATCAAACTTTTGATGATATCTTCAGTTGATCTCAACAACGTTACCCGCATATCGATCCACTGGAACATGTTGTGCTCCCAAAACATGTTCTTCACGTTTTCGTCGTTCGTTAATTCCACCCAAGTGAATGATATTCTCCCCTCGTCGAGCGTTGGACGTTTATACCGAACGTATTCCACCCTCCTTGTGTCTCTGGAGTTGACTCCTTGGTTGGATTCATTCAGTTGATCTTTGAGACCTCTTAACGTTACACCAAGACACCGAACCTTCAACCTCTAAGGTTCTCCGCCGTTGAATTCTACATGAATGTCGATCCACCCAGCCATACACAATAAGAAATTAAAAACAATTAATGAAAAACTCATTCAAACATTTCATCAAACACTTGGAGTGCAAATTATACATAAACCTTAAAAATGATAACTACAACATAAACATGCAAACATCTAAACAATTAAGCAATATAAGTGATTTACATGCAACATTATATAATTTCTTGCAGAAAAAATCAAAATTTTAACAAAACCCTAAAACTAAAAAAATCTAACACAATCATGCAAACACTAAAACTAAAAAAATCTAATGTAATCATGCAAACAT
>Ga0315914_1004298_pt1 | contig 21321 bp, 10 predicted proteins | sample MpolenodulesMG_FD_203920 | JGI IMG/M metagenome (GOLD analysis project Ga0315914, IMG submission 203920) | Medicago polymorpha root nodule microbial communities from Los Angeles, California, United States - elongated nodules | ecosystem: Host-associated > Plants > Roots > Nodule | place: USA...
CAGTAGAATAAAATAATACTACACGTTATTCAAGAGCGTTTATATGAAATGACGAGAGTCTATTCTACGTTAACTAAGGTTCTAAGTTCGAATCTAGCCTCAGACATACAACGACATTAAAACTTTTGGGGAGAGTTTGCCGCTCATATGAGTCTCACAAGACTCGAGAGATTAGTCTCCGCGTTATATTTGAAGAAAATACTTTATATCAGCATTTTTTTTTGTTAATATTAGTAAATTTTAGAAGATAGTTGCGTTAAGTAGAATACAATCCATTTCATTCAATTGGTTCCTTTTATCCTATCAACTCCTTTAACTATGACCATAATCATTTAAACCATTATTTTCTGCAAAAATTTCACGTTTACAACATTCTTGGGTTTGATAGACTTTCAAAAAGGGAAGGACTTGAAAATTGGCATAGTATAGGCCAAAGGCCAGATGGTGATTCTCTTTAGTCCCCGTCAATATCTCTAAGGCCCCCTAAATTCTCATTCGGTAGTATCTATCAGATGTATATTTTTTTGAAAAACAGACATTCGGTAGATAACTACTGATATATATTAAGGGACCTTAGATATATTAGGGGGACCTAAAGAGAAATGTTCAAAGTCAGGTTCGAGCCTAAACTTTTTATAGCAGGTTAGATTCAAGACTTATAAAACCCGACCCGGCCTAACTTATTTCTGCTCTTAAGAGGCAAAAGTAATTCTATGAGAAAGCAACAACCAAGTAAGAATAATTTCTAGGTCTCTATAATCAATTTTAGCCTCTATTGAAGTGAAACCAAATATACTATTAGTTGATTATGTTCAATTTTCGTTTTTTGATACAAATCCTAATTCAATTCGTTGGCCGGTGTGCTATAAACAAGTTTACACTAGTTTTCATTTGCAATTGCAAGTTGCAACAACTCATATAATGCAAAGCCAAGTGCATAAGACAAAAATTAAAATTGGCCTATTAAACTATTATTATTGAAATACTGCACCATACTTGCTTTTATTTTTCTTTTTTTTGGTAGTGACACCATCCTTGTTTTCTTCAAGTGTTTGTTTAATATATATGTCCATATGTTGTCAGACAAAACAGTTTTCCAAGTTGAATTCAAACCTTGCAGAATCAATCAACTCCCCATGTTAGATTCCCTGCACACATATATATGGATGAGAGAGAAAACATGAGTGAAGTAACCCTAGAAGTGGAGATTTGGATCCACTGTGGTCATTATCCTACACATTTATAAAGTTAATATATTAGTCGTCATTGTATCAAGATCAAATGGTTTAGATTTTAAGCTTATATTTTAGAGTTTAATAGAAAATTAAAATTGCTTGTTTTATAAACTGTTCGATCTTGATTCAGCGACCATCGATGATGTTCTGACTGCATGAAAACACGTGATTGTTACTATAGGGTATCCAAATCTTGGAAATGGACACAGAAGAGCCATGTGTTTTTTTCTCCTCTCAGGCTCTTCCTCTCAAGAGTACAGTACATTGGAGTTGAAGTTGAAACATAGAGAAGGGCTATCACTTTTTTTCTTTCACTTCCAAGTTTCAGCCAAAAATAGTAGAAAGCTGAGGAAAAACATTTCAATGGTTCAGAGCAGAAGTACATATTAGCATCATTATCATCAACAATCATATCATGCTTTGAAAAAGGTTAGCCTAGTAATGTGTAATAAATATTTGTATGCTAATAAATATTTTATATATTCATTAATTTATGTTTTTTTTTCATCACAGATAGTAGCATAGCATGACCAAATCTAGAAGCTGAAGTTCATCTATTCAATCATACAACATGACATGAGTGTGAATCATTGAAAAAAGACTCAGATACTAAAATCCAAGCTATGAATCTGTGCTACACATGCAAGCAGCCTCTTGTGTATGATATGTTTTCTATCATTGTCTAGCATTGCAGAAAATAATGGTTTTGGTCAGATTCAATCAGACACATTATTCAAGTCTTCTGTTTCCTTGCAGCAAATAATGGTACCTTTGAAAGACCTATATACCCTACCTAATGAATTTATTTTTGACCTACATAAACATTAGAGGAAGTTTTCTTTTATTAGGTGTAAACTACCAGCACATTATGCATCAACAACTTGTGTTAGACCTAACAATTCATTAGAGGAGGTTATTGCTAATTACTAATTAAAGAAACAGATTTTGCTTAGACCAATCTTTGAGAAGGTTATCATGTGTACCTATGGTGAGAACTAGTTCTAATCCAAATTCCACAAACAGTTTATTTTCCTAGCTATCTTTGAATTGAAAGAGTTCTTATTCATGGAAAGTGATAGAGAGGAATACCAAGGTGGTAGCAACCAGATAGGAATCTCTAGTAACAAACTCAAAATCAAGATTGCACCAAGTAGTATAAAAAAACAAGGTGAAGACAATACTTCAAATTTACCTTCACCAAACACAAAAACTTCTATAGAATCATCACCTTATGAATCACCTCTTGTTTCACCACCTTCATCAGCATTTGTTTCAGCATTGCAATCTCCATATATATCTCCAAGAGCTACAATTCCAAACCCTACTAGTACTATTACTACATCCACCTTCACCACTACAAATCCTTCCACACCAGAAGATGTTCCTAGTAGTTCCTACACCCCTCCTTCTGATCCTTATGAGTTTTCTGATGACACTTCTGATACAAAACTCAAATTCATGACATGTGTTCCTGAAACAGTTCCTCCAAGAATTTCATTCTCATTTCCAGTTCCTAGGGTTTCATTTGCAAAAAGCTCTGTTTCCCCTGCTACCACTAACTCCAAACTTGGAAGCTGTGATGTCTACATTGGATTCCATGGACAAAATCCGAATCTTATTCGCTTCTGCAAGTGGCTTAAATCTGAGCTTGAGCTTCAAGGGGTTGACTGTTTACTTGCTGATAGATCAAAGTATTCAGATATTCAAAGCCATGAAATTGCTGATAGAGTCATTTGCTCGGTCTCGTTTGGTTTGGTGATCGTCACAAGTTCGAGTTTCCTCAACCGATTGAGCATGGAGGAGGTGAGATTCTTTGCTCAAAAAAAGAACTTGATTCCGATATTCTTTGATACATTACCTGCTGAGATTATGTCACTTCTTAATTGCAATTCAATTGATAAAGAATGTAAAGAAGCAATGGATGGACTCATCAAGTGCAATGAGTTTTGTCTAGCGGCTAATGATGGTAATTTAAGAAGTTGCATATCAAAAGTTTCGAGTATTTTAAGAGCAAGACTTGGTAGGAAGAATGTTGGTCATAAGGATAATCATAATATGCTAGGATTTGAGAATTTATTACCTTTTCCGAGGAATGCATATTTTGTTGGAAGAGAGAAAGAGATTATGGAGATTGAAGGTTTACTTTTTGGAAGTAGGAATTGTTTTATGGAACAACAAGTTCAAGATCATTGTAGAGCAAGTGGCAGTGGACAATCTGAAGGACTTGCAGATGAAGAAAGTGAAACTACGGTTGGAAAAGGCGGTGGCGGAAGGTATATAAGCTTAGAGATAGGGAGGAACAAAGAACCAAATTTAGAGGCTTGGATTGAACAACCAATGATAGGAAACAATTCATTGAAAAGGTTGAAGAATAAGAAGTCAAAAAGTGGAAGCTACAACTGCAAGAGTTCGTGTAGTAGTAGTGTGATTTGCGTTAGTGGAGTTTCTGGAATTGGAAAATCTGAATTGGCATTAGAGTTTGCTCATAGATATTACCAAAGGTACAAGATGGTTTTGTGGATTGGTGGTGAAGCTAGGAATTTCAGACAGAACATATTGAACTTATCACGAAATTTCGGTTTGGATGTTGGTGCTGATTCTGAGATTGAAAGGGGTCGAATTCGCAGCTTTGAAGAGCAGGAACTTGAAGCGTTCAAGAGAATCAAGAGGGAGCTTTTTGGTGATACACCTTACTTGTTGATAATTGATAATCTTGAGACTGAAGAGGAATGGTGGGAAGGAAAAGATCTGTATGATTTGATACCGAAAAACAACACAGGAGGGACTCATGTTATAATTACTACAAGGCTTTCCAAGGTAAAGAACTATGATACCATTCACCTTCCTCCATTGCCATTATCTGATGCAATGATTTTGATAAGAGGAAGAAAAAGAAAAGAGTATTCAATTGATGAAGTAAACTTCCTTGAAAAATTCTATGAGAAACTTGGTAGGTTGAGTTTTGGTTTGATGATGATTGGTTCATTGTTATCAGAACTTGGAATTAGTCCTTCTGCACTCTTTGAGGCTATAAACCAAGTTTCACTCAATGCAGATTCAAGATCATGTTGTATCAGTATTGCACAAGAACAATGGTGCAAGAACAATCCTTTCCTCATGAAGACACTCTTTTTTTGTTTAGAAACTTTGGAGAAAACTAAAGAAAAAGGAAATTTTCTTGCTATAAGAATGCTTCTTGTCGGTGGTTGGTTTTCTCCTGCTCCAGTTTCAGCAAATTTGTTAGCCAATGCAGCAAAGAGTGTATCAACAAGTGAAAATCATCTCAAGAAGTGGACAAACTGTATGAGCCTAACATCGAGTTGTTTTGTAACGTCGCGGACGTGGAAAGACGAAGAAGATTCGGCTGCGATTCTTGTGAGGTTTGGACTAGCGAAAAAGACTAATCTACAGGATGATGGATGCTGGCTTCATTTCCATTCCATAACACAAACATTTGCTAAAAAAACAGGCGGTTTGAAATTCGCAAAGGCTGCAATTCAAGGAGTAAGAAAAATGAACAACCATGCAATCTCGGATCATTTATGGGAATCAGCTTTTCTTGTTTTTGGATTCAAATCCGAGCCTCCGGTTGTGGAGCTAAAGGCGACCGACATGGTTTTATACATCAAAAGAACAGCTCTACCACTCGCAATACAAGCGTTCACTGCGTTTTCAAGATGCAATTCGTCTTTGGAACTCCTAAAAGTTTGCACCAATGCACTTGAAGAAGTTGAAAAGTCCTTTGTGACTCAAATACAAGATTGGTCTCACGACTCAATTTGTTGGAAAAAAAGGTTGGAAAGAAGACAAAAAGTGGATGAATATGTGTGGCAAGATGTTACCTTATTAAAGGCAACATTACTTGAGACTAGAGCTAAGTTGTTAGCTAGAGGAGGACATCTAGACAGTGGTAAGGAACTATGCAGAACATGTATAAGTATTAGAACTGTAATGCTTGGACATAACCATGCACAAACCTTGGCTGCTCAAGAGACATTGGCAAGGTTGGTGAGAATGAGGAGTAAGATATGAACATGAAAATGCATGTTTTGTTTAACCATTTGTCTTGTAGTGCAGATGTAATGTTACTGTGGTAATGTAGATTGAATAATGATCAAATTTCGTTCTTGAAACCGTCTTGACTTGGTCTCTTAATTTATGTATAGCTTCAAACCCAAACTTGCTTAATCTGAAACTTTTCAACAATAATTTTTCAGGTAAACTACCACAAAATCAGTAAAGTTAGTTCAGTGCATTGTTTAAAAGAAGAGTTCATATATTGCTAAGAAAAAGAAAAGCGACTTCATGTATCTAGAGGGATGGACCAGAAAGAAATAAATAAATTGTTAGTGAGTTTAAAATTTTTGGCGAAGTAAATTATACTAAAAATAACAAATAACATATGTATTAATCGCAACAACTAAGTTTACAACGAAAATAGTCTACCACCCATTTATTTATTGAAAACGAGCTAAAATAATATCATTACTAGCTATTACAAGAACTTATGTTTCTATAAAAGTTGTAAGACGATTATTTAATTATTGACCACACATCTTGTTACATAGTTGATTCTTCAGATATTTCATAGCTAAGAAAACACGTTCAACACTTTTAATTGTTACCGACGAAACCAGAGCTAATTTTTTAAGCTTGTACATCACATTAAATGTAGTTCACTTGTTTGTTTTCACAAGCTCCGCACAATGGTTGAAAGCCCTTTCGACTTTGTATAATTAGGATCACCTAGTACACTTCTGACATAACTTTGAAGCTGATGGTGCACCACCACTTTCGACACATTCATAAAATCATTTTGGATAAAGGTCAACGTTCGTCAATAATTTGTCCACATCACAAGTTGTAAATGATGATGCTGGACTTAAGCATGCAACACATTGCAAAAGTTCGGTATTCTCTTATCAAACCTAGTTGTACAAAAGTGTCAAGTACTAAGCAGAGGTATTTTGGAAATTTTGAAGGGCGTGTGAGAAGTTGTTAAGGTGTGAAAAGAAATTCTCATTTTCTTTTCCCATTTTTTGGGCTTCTCGCACGCCATTTGAAATTCTCATTTAGCCTAGTTCGGATTATATTATCCGAACTACTTTTTTAAATTTTCAGATTATATAATTTGAATCTTGTCAAAATTTGAAAAACATATTCTAATTGATACGAGGGTTTCTGTTGATCAACTACTATTGTCATAAAAATCACACAGTTTTAGGGATGGTATGAATGGTCATAAGTGACCATGAATCATGATACGCACTCTCAAAAATAAGTAAGAAATAAAAGAGAAAAATGAATGAAGATGAGATTTGCCATGAAAATGGAGAAGAATGCAATTTCTCGTAACCTTTTGATTTCTCTTCATAAAAAACTAATTTATAGTGAATTAAAGTATAGAGCTTCAAACCCAATCTTGCTTAATCCGAAACTATTAAGTGAACTAACTTTTCAGGGAAACTGCTACAAAATTAGTAAAGTTAGTTCACTTAACAGTTTAAAGGGTTAAATATGTTTTTGGTCCCTATAAATATACCACCTTTTTGATTTAGTCCCTCTAAAATTTTCCTTCAACTTTTAGTCCCTATAAAATTTTCAATCACTACTTTTGGTTCCTATTTTTAAGTTAATTTTTGTATTTTTAATGAAATTGTGAAAAAATGTGTAGAATATTGTAAAAATCACTCAAGAAAATATATATTTTTTTAACAAAACATGAATTAAATATGAATTATTAATTGCCAAAAATATAAGCATTCATATTTAATTCATGTTATCTTAAAATATTCTTATTTTTTTTTTTGGAGAGATTCATATAATATTAAAAAAAATTATGCAAAATTGTATTCAAAAATATGAATTTTATATACGAGTTTACTTTAAAAAAGAGACTAAAAGTGAAGATGAAAAACTTTTGAAGGACTAAAAATTGAAGAATTTTTTTAAAGGGACTAACACGAAAAGTTGACATATTTATAGGGACCAAAAACATATTTAACCCTAGTTTAAAAGAAGAGTTCACCTATTTTTTAAAGGGTCATGTTAACCAGGGGCACTGATTAAGAAAACAAATATAGTAATATTTACATTGATAGTTGTGTAATCAATGCATTAAAAAGCTTAAAAAGTATCTTTTTTGACTTAGAATTTCTTCTTCTAACATCCTTAACCAGTACCCCCGGGACACTGGTTAACATTTCCTTTATAAAAAAAATGAGAAGAATGCTAACCGGTGCCCTTGAGTCATAAGTTAAACAACTAAAACAAGTAAGTTTTTATTAAAAAGTTGTGTAATCATTACTTGATAAATACTCATTATTTATAAAGTGTAACAACTTATATTTTCAAGAAAAATTTCTATTTATGGATTTCTTAACAAATACCTCTAGAATACCGGTTAGCAAGATCCAAAAAAGAAAAATGAGTTCATGTATCGAGGGATGGACCCAGAAATAAATTGTTATTGAGTTAATTTTTTTTTATTAAGTAAATTATATTAAAAATAACAAATAACATATATATTAGTCGTAAAGTTCATAAAGAAAAAAGTTTATCACTCATTTAATGAAAATTAGATAAAATAACATCATTACTAATTATTATAAGAACATATGTTTCTATAAAAGTTACAAGACGATCATTTAACCATTGACCTCTCATCTTAATATATAGTTGTCTCTTCAAATATTTCATAGCTAAAAAAACACGGTCAACGCTTACAATTGTCACTGACGAAACCAGAGCTAACTTTAGAAGCTTTTACACCACATCATATGCAATTCACAAGCTTTGCACAAATGTTTGAAAGTCCTTTCGACTTTGCAAAATTGAGGTCACCTCGAACACTTCTAACATAATTTTGTAGTTGATGGCACACCACCACTTCCGGCACACTCATAAAATTGGATAAAGTTCAACCATCGTCAATAATTTGTCTACATTAAATGTTACAAATGATGATGTTGGACTTAAGTGTGCAACACATTGTAAAAGTTCGGTGTTCTCTACATCAAACCTAGTTGTATAAAAGTGTCAAGCGCCAAATGGGGTATTTTTGGAATTTTGGAGGGCGTGTGAGAAGTTGGTAGGGTGGAAAAAGGAATTCTCATTTTCTTTTCCCACCTTTGAGCTTCTCGCATGCCCTCTAATATTCTCATTTTGCCCTTGTTCGATTATATAATCATAACTTCTTTTTTTTTTTGCGTATTTTATAATCTAAATCCAGTCAAAACTTAAAAAATGTATTATAATTGATATGAAGGTCTCTAATTGGATTGCGTGACAATCAACATGTCACATAAATAATGATCCATATGTATTTAAAACAAAAGGAGAATGATAACTAGTGTCCCAAGGGCATTGATTAAGCATCCAAACAAGTAAGTTTTAGTATAAAATGTGTATAATTATTACTTAATCAAAAGTAACGTCTTATATTTTCAATACAAAATTTCTATTTATAGATCCATTAACTAATACCCGGAGGACACTAATTAGCAAGACAATTTGGACAAAATTATATTCTTGTACTAATTAAAGAAATACAAACACTTTCATCTAATTAAACCAATCTCTCAAACACGAAAGCGCAATTTGGTCCTCCACAAAATTCAAAAGCATCAATTTGATTTCTTAGACTTCAACAAACTTAATCCTTTCATGATCAAAGGAGAATGTTTAACTTAAAGAAAGAAAGAACAATATTCAAAATTTAATGATTTTAGAATATTATTTTTAGGAACCAAATTGTCCTAAAAAATTGTTGCAGAAGGACTATTTGCATTTTTATTTAAAATACACGTAGACCATTCTTCGTATGTTATGTGGAGTGTCGCATAAGCTCGTCTCGATCAAGAACTAAAAAAAAAAAACTTATAAGAAAAAAATTAACAAAAGATCTAAATTATTTTGTTCCGGTTTATATTTGCAAGGGATCAAAGATGGTCGTGTTTTTTTGTTAGGGAGACTAATATATCCTCCTTATTTTTCCGTCTCCATCTTATGATGCCCAAGTGATATTTATTTGAGGTTGTGATCAGCTCAGTATTTATTTGTTCTGAATTGCATTGCATTATTCACGTTCAAATGGCATTTTAGTTTTTCTTCACGTTCCATTTCCAGTCGCCAACAGTACAGTTTCTATAACCACTACTTAACAGATATTGTATCAACCTTGTGCAGATTTTTATTTCAATATTCAACGGTCAATAAGTGTAAGAGAGTAATGAAAATAGTACAGTTTGTCCTTTCACATGGTCTGACAAATTGGTTTACTCTTTGACCATTTCAGTTTCTTATGAATAGAGCTTTCTTTTTCATCAAGCATATATATAGGCTAACATCCTTCCTTCATTCTTCATTAAAACCACACTTCAATCTCAACTACACACCTTACCACCATTTTTTAGTTCCACTCACATCTGTTCTCCAGTAGTTTATTATTTTTTTCTTGTATACTTTTAGTTGATGTTATAGTGCAGTGGGGGATTGATTCTACAAAAATGTTAAAGTTATATGCAGGATCAATCCAATATTGTACTCTAAGATAAGCTAAAAGTTTTGAAAACTCATATTGCATACAAGTAGTTAAGAAAGATCCTACAAAAGGGGTTGCAAATCTTCCTTGAGAGCTACTTTAACATAAATACAAAACTTCTGCAGTTTTGTACCTTATCAAACTTTCATGGATTTTTCTAGTCTTTTTCACATAAGATGAAAGGAGCAAGTGAATGCAGAACAAATGTTTGTGATAAATTATAGGAATTGAATTGCACATAAAGATGTCATCTTTTTAGCTAGTTAGTTAAAGAACATTTGTTTCTTGATTTACTTCATGCTATAATAAACTTCAAATTGTCTACTTGATTTCAGTTGGTCTCCTCTCTAGTTGTTGCAGCATTGTCCACCGTAATAAACTCTATCTACTGGTTTGCCATTTTAATATTATCCTCTAGCATGTGCTTGTGCAAAATGCTTCCAGATTGTTAAACTTGCATTAATATTCTTACATATTTATTTTGTATTATTTTGGTACAATCAAAAGATGTGGGAGAACTGAAACACAAGGACTTTTTAGAAGGTCATCCATTTTAGTATTACTATTGCCCACATCATTTAATTTGTATTTATTTTGTTAGATAAGTATTCATATAAAGGACGTCCAAACCCGATAAATAGTAAATCATCTTTGTTCTTAAAATGTTTCTACAACATGTTTTTGATAAATATCTCTATTTTTTCCATCCATCTATTTACAAAAATTAGGAAGATGGTTCTCTAGGTATGTACAACAACTCTTTTCCATTGTTTTACACTTTTACTCTTCTTTGTTAAAATGTTTAACATTTACTCTTTTACGACAGTTAAGGAAAGTTAACTCTACAATGTATTTTTGGATTGGTCAATAAAAGTTTATTAACGAAAATATAATCGCTCTGAACCATGCCTCACTTCTCTCTTATTTAACTAGTTTCAAATAAGGGACGAGAAATCATGGTTCATTCATAGATCGGTTAAATTTTCTTTAATGAATTCTTCCAAGTTATGGTCTTGGTCAATCCAAAAATATATTGCGGAAGTTCGAAGTTCGCCTCCTTTTAAAAATACTAAAAGAAAATAAAAACCATTGGAAATGACTTGTTGTATCAATCTAGAGAAGCATAAAAAATCAATGGATAAGATCTCTTTCGGCTTAATATGAGGTTTTGAGTTTGAATTCAGCTCTAGAATTCAAAATGTTAAATTTTTTGAAGGAGAATTGTGTCACTCATTGCGGTCTTATCTAATTCAAGCGCTTATTCTTTACAGTTGTGCGCAAAGAATATTCGATTCACACAAAAATCTAGAGAAGTATAAAAACTAAGAAAGAAGACTTGTTAAAACGTTTTAAGAAGGAAAAAGCTAAAATGGTCAACTCTTTACGCGGATCCTTATCCAACATAATTGTATATCACTTGTATATTTCTCCACTTCTATACCATCTTTTTTATTTGGATTTTCTACTTTTCTATCTGATGTTACTATACCATGGGATTGATCCTAAATAAAAATTCAACAAAACAGAAAATAAACAATGACAAAGAAAAGTAAAATACTACAAAGGGTCAACATTCACACATAGACCTCTAATTATTATCATACATAGGACATACACCAAGTGAAACATAATTATGTTTTAATAATTACTTCTAAATTTACACATTTGATTGTTATGATTTATTTATCGCTGAACAGGCTCTAATATCTATAAATTTGATTTAGTACTGTCAAGCTTTTTGGGGATCAAATAACTTCCATTGGGTCAAAATTCAAGTTTGAAAGACTTTGTTTTACAAGTTTACTCTCAACATGGAATAATAAAATATTTAAGCAAGAATAACTTTTCAAAGGAAAGGATGAAGTTGTTAAGCTTTTTCAGTTATTTTCAAAATATTTGTTCTTTCGAAATCTACAAGCTAGAGATGACACATCAACATAACTAACTTGTAACAAACCTAATGCAGCCGAAATCTACATGAAATTCACATTTGAAAGATGTAACTTGCGCTATAAGCTATCTCTGGCTTAAAACTTATTATATCTTCTCATTTTAATCTTGCTACCCCCTCGCAAGCTGGAGATTGGTAGATATCTACCATCCCTAGCATGGTTCATTGTTATCAGAACTTGCAAGTCCTTCTGCACTCCTTGAGGCTATAAACCAAGTTTCACTCAATGCAGATTCAAGATCTTGTTGTATAAGTATTGCACAAGAATAATGGTGCAAGAACAATCCTTTCCTCATGAAGACACTCCTTTTTTGTTTAGAAACTTTAAAGAACACTAAAAAATTCCCTTGCTATAGGAATGCTTCTTGTCGGTGGTTGGTTTTCTCCTGCTCCAATTTCAGCAAATTTGTTAGCCAATGCAGCAAAGAGTGTATCAACAAGTGAAGTCATCTCGAGAAGTGGACAAACTGTATGAGCCTAACATCGAGTTGTTTTGTAACGTCGCGGACATGGAAAGATGAAAAAGATTCAGCTACACATCTTGTGAGGTTTGGACGAAAAGGACTAATCTACACGATGATGGATGTTGGCTTCATTTCCATTCCATAACACAAACATTTGCTAAAAAAACAGGCGGTTTGAAATTCGCAAAGGCTGCAATTCAAGGAGTAAGAAAAATGAACAACCATGCAATCTCGGATCATTTATGGGAATCAGCTTTTCTTGTTTTTGGATTCAAATCCGAGCCTCCGGTTGTGGAGCTAAAGGCGACCGACATGGTTTTATACATCAAAAGAACAGCTCTACCACTCGCAATACAAGCGTTCACTGCGTTTTCAAGATGCAATTCGTCTTTGGAACTCCTAAAAGTTTGCACCAATGCACTTGAAGAAGTTGAAAAGTCCTTTGTGACTCAAATACAAGATTGGTCTCACGACTCAATTTGTTGGAAAAAAAGGTTGGAAAGAAGACAAAAAGTGGATGAATATGTGTGGCAAGATGTTACCTTATTAAAGGCAACATTACTTGAGACTAGAGCTAAGTTGTTAGCTAGAGGAGGACATCTAGACAGTGGTAAGGAACTATGCAGAACATGTATAAGTATTAGAACTGTAATGCTTGGACATAACCATGCACAAACCTTGGCTGCTCAAGAGACATTGGCAAGGTTGGTGAGAATGAGGAGTAAGATATGAACATGAACATAACTATTTGTCTTGTTCATTTACATTTAAACTTCATACATGACACCACTTGTAGTAGAGATGTAATGTTACTTTGGTAATGTAGATTGAATGATGATCAAATTTCGTTCTTGAAACCGTGTTGACTTAGTCTCTGAATTTATGTATAGCTTCAAACCTAAACATGCTTAATCTGAATCTTTTCAACAATAATTTTTCAGGGAAACTACCACAAAATTAGTAAACTGAGTTCAGTGACTTCATGTATCCAGAGGGATGAACCAGAAATAAATTGTTAGTGAGTTTAAAAAGTTTTTGGCGAAGTAAATTATACTAAAAATAACAAATAACATAAGTATTAGTTGTAACAACTAATTAAGTTTTCAAAGAAAATAGTCTATCACTCATTTTTTGAAAATGAACTAAAATAATATCATTACTAACTATTACAAGAACATATGTTTCTATAAAAGTTGCAAGACGATCATTTAACCATTGATCGTCCATCTTGTTACATATTTGACTATTCAAATATTTCGTAGTCAAGAAAACACGTTCAACACTCGCAGTTGTCACTGATGAAACCGAAGCTAACTTTAGAAGCTTGTACACCACATCAAATGTTGCTCACCTGTTTATTATCACAAGCTTCGTGCAAAGGGTTGAAAGTCCTTTCAACTTTCTAAAATTGGGGTCACCTAAAACACTTATAAGCTAACTTTAGAGTTCATGTATTGCTAAAAAAAAAAAAAAAAAGTGAGTTCATGTATCCAGAGGGTGGATTCAGAAATCAATTGTTAGTGAGTTTAAAGATTTTGGCGAAGTAAATTACACTAAAAATAACAAATGACATATGTATTTGTGTTAACAACTAAGTTTATAAAGAAAATAGTTTATTTGTTGAAAATTAGCTAAAATAAATCATTACTAACTATTACAAGAACACATGTTTCTATAAAAGTTGCAAGACGATCATTTAACCATTGATCATTCATCTTGTTACATAGTTGACTCTTCAGATATTTCATAGCTGAGAAAACATGGTCAACACTTGCAATTGTCACTAATGAAACCAGAGCTAACTTTAGAAGCTTTTACACCACATCAAATGTAGTTCACAAGCTTTACACAAAAGTTTGAAACTCCTTTCAACTTTGCAAAATTGGGGTCATCTCGAACATTTCTAACATTATTTTGAAGTTGATGGCACACAACCACTTCTGACACTCTTAAAATTGGATAAAGCTCAACCATCATCAATAATTTGTCTACATCAAAAGTTGCAAATGATGATATTGGACTCAAATGTGCAACACATTGTAAAAGTTCGGTATTCTCTATGTCAAACTTAGTTGTACAAAAGTGTCAAGCCCCAAATGAGGTACTTTGGGAATTTTAGAGGATGCGTGAGAAGTTGGTAGGGTGGAAAAAGAAATTATCACTTTCTTTTTCCACCTTCCGAGCTTCTCGCATGCCCTCTGAAATTTTCATTTTTCCCTTATTCGGATTATATAATAAGTTTTTTTTTGTTGCATATTTTATAATATGAATCCTGTCAAAACTTAAAAAACGCATTATAATTGATATGAAGGTCTCTATTGACCATCATATTGTCCCTACAAAAATCGCACAATAGTTTTGCGGATGGTATGAATATGAATGACCATGAATCATGATATCATAGCCCACTCTCAAAGGATAACTAAGAAATGAAAGAGAAGAGATGAAGAGGATATTTACAATGAAAATGGAGAAATGCAATTTCTTGTAACCTTTTGACTTCTCATTATAAAAAACTCATTTAAAATGAATTAGAGAGATTTCTTTCCTTAAGATGCATGTAAGTCAATTATAGGTCTAACTGAGTGAACAAATATCACAATGTTTTTCTTTCTTCTCCTTTGTCTTATCATTTTCTAGTTTTTGTTAATCACTTTGGTTTTGGTTATTGGTAGTTTTGCTCCACACATCAAATGTGAGTTTTAATTCGAATTAACAAGTCTTACAAAAAAAATTGACAATTTATTCCTTTTGTCAATTTTTTCTAATAGGACGAATTGACATATAAAGAATGGTTGACGTGTATTTTAACCAAAAATAAAGGGATATTTAGATTCTGCAACAATTTTTTGGGATAATTTGGTCCCAAAAAAATAAAATAAAAATCCAAAAATCAGTAGATTTTGGATATTATTCATTCTTTCTAAATTTGTTTTTTTTTCCGGTCATGATATGATATGATCATGTCTACCGAATTCTAAGAAAATAAATTGGTACTTTCATATTTTGTGGGAGAACTAAATTGATACTCCATTTTTTATGAAGGACTAATTTGGACAAAATTACATTATCAAACTATTTAGAAAAATAGAATCATTTTCATCTAATTAAGCAAATCTCTCTAATACAAAAGCACAATTTGGTCGTTGACAAAATATAAAAGTATCAATTTGATCTCTTAGAGTTCAACAAACTTGATTCTTTCATGATCAAAGGAGAATCTGCAACTTAAGAAAGAATGAACAATATTAAAAATTTAACAATTTTAGGATTTTTATTTTTAGGGACCAAATTGTCGCAAAAACTTGTTGCAGAAGGACTAAATTGCAATTTTTATTTGAAATACATGTAAACCGTTCTTTATATGTTATGTGGAGTGTCACGTAAGTCAATCTTGGTTCAAAAACTAAAAAAAACTATCAAAAGGACTAAATTATATGGTTATTTATATTTGCAAGGGATAAAGATGGTCGTATTTTCTTGTTAGGGATACTAATATATCCTCCTTATTTTTTGTGAGTAACCAAAATAAGTCTTCACTCTAATTTTTCATTTTTTGTTTATAATAGTAATCAAACTTGAAGGTGCCCTTTCACCCTCTTAAGAAGCTAAGTGATGTTTATTTGGGGTTGTGATTGTGATCAACTACCAATGGTACAGTTTCTTCCTACAACCACTACTAACAAATACTGTATCAACCTTGTGCAGATTTTTGTTTCAATATGCAACAAACGGTAAATAAGTGTGAAAGGAAGTAGTGACAATAGTACAGTCTGTTCCTTTCACATGGTCTGACAAATTGGTTTACTCTTTGACCTTTTCAGTTTCTTTTTCATCAAACAATATATATATAGGCTAACATCCTTCATTCATTGTCCATTAAAGCCACACTTCAATCTCAACTACACACCTTACAACCATTTCTTTCTTGTATACTTTTAATTGATGTTATAGTGCACTTGGATCGATTCTACAAAAATGTTAAATTATATGTAGGATCGAGCCATTGTACTATAACATAAGCTAAAAGTTTTGAAAACTCATATGACATACAAGTAGTTAAGAAAGATCCTAAAGAAGGGGTTGATGAAATCTTCCTTGAGAACTACTTTAATATAAATACAAAACTTCTGCAGTTTTAACATCTTTGAGTTTATATTTCCTAAAAAAAAAATATTTATTTATCTGGTATTCTTGCACTGTGTTTTTGACTTTTGTTTACAATACCACCAGCAGTTGCAGAAGTGTTCTCCTTGTTCTATCTATTTACAAATTTTGTTAAATTAGATTCTTTTTTGTTTTATTTATTTATTTTGGGATCAAGTAGATTTTTCAATGTGACCTGCAAAACAAATTTCTAAGTAGTATTCTACTTTTCTTGTGTACTTTTCTTTCTCTTTGAATATTTTCTTTTATTTTGTTAATTTTGTATTTATTTGTGAGATAAGTATCCCGTATAAAGGATGCACAAACCAGATAAATAATTAATCATTTTTGTTCCTTTTTAAAATGTTTTTACAACATGTTTTTGATAAATTACTCTATTTTTTCCATCCATTTATTTACAAAAATTAGGAAGATAGTTTTTTAGGTATGTATAACAACTCTTTTCCATTGTTTTTTTTTCTTTGTTAAATTGTTTATCGTTTACTCTCTCATGACAATTGAGGAAGGTGAATTCTATAATATATTTTTGGATCGGTCAAGAGAAGTTTATTGATGACAATTTAATTGGTCTACTATTCATTGATACCATGACTCACTTCACTCTCATTTCTCTAGTGTCAAATAAGAGAGGAGGGAATCATAATCAGGATCATGTAGTCCAACTAGATTTTCTTTATTGAGTTTCTCTAAGTTATGGTCTTGGTCAATCTAAAAATATATTGTGGAAGTTTGAAGTCCATCTCCTTTTGAAAATACTAAAAGAAAAGAAAAACCAATGGAAAAATTTGTTGTATTCTATTTGTCCCAAATTATAAATCATTTTGATCATTTCACACAAATTAAGAAATGTAGTTAATCTTGTATGAGAAAGAGAAATTATGTGTTACTTTCTCCGTCCCGCAATATATGACTTATTTGTAAAAAAAAATTGTCCTAAAATACTTGACCTTCTCAAATTTTAAAGCAAAATTTGATAAGTTTATCCCTTATAAATGCTTGAGGGGTCTCCATGTAAAAAATAGTGTATGTCAGTTACTACTCCATTAAGTGCTAAGCATACTTCACGTAACTAATCAAATATCTGATTGTAATAACCAATAGATGAGCATCACATAATTAAGCATGTCTAGCATGAAAATATTAATATTTTATAAAACTATACTTTATTAATATTATGAGAAAGATAAATGGAAGAATTGAAAGAAGAGGAGGTGATAAATGGGTAAGGGTGAAAATGGAAGAATTGAAGATAGTTGATTTTTAAGCTTCTTTAGATTGATTCCATCCCTTTCACATGGTCTGACAAATTGGTTTACTCTTTGATCATTTCAGTTTTTTGTATTCATTTTTTTTTTCTTCTTATTATCTTTGTTGGAAGTAGTTTTCTTATCTTTATTCTATAAATATAGTCAATTTCATTTTAGTCCTCGTAAAAAAACTGACATGTTATAATCCCTATAAAATTCGTTATATTTATAAGAATTAAAAACTTATTTAACTATTCTATCTATTTACAAATATTGTTAAATTAGCTTCTTTTTTGTTTGATCTATTTATTTTGTGATCAAGTAAATTATTTTCTAAGGGCAATCAAATAGATTTTTAAATGTGACATGTATTGTTGGTGGGAAAATGTTAAGCTATCGTTGAATATTTAATGGGTGGCAGTGAAAAGCAAATTTTTAAGTAGTATTTTAGTTTTTGGTACAATCAAAACGGATGGAAGAAGTGAAACACATGGACTTTTTAGAAGATCATCCATTTTAGTATTACTATTGTCCAAACATGTTTTATTTGTATTTATTTTGTTAGATAAGTATCCATATAAAGGACGTCAAAACCCAAGATATAGTAAATCATCTATGCACATTCTTAAAATGATTCTACAACATGTTTTTATAAACTACTCTATTTTTTTTCCATCCATTTATTTACAAAAATTAGGAAGTTCTCTAGGTATGTAGAACAACTATTTTCCATTGTTTTCCTCTTCTTTGTTAAAATGTTTAACATTTACTATTTTATGACATTTGAGGAAGGTGAACTCTACAATATATTTTTGGATTGGTCAAGAGATTTATTGATGAAAATTTAATTGACCTATTGTGGATTCATGCTTCACTTCTCTCTTATTTATATAGTTTCAAATCAAATAAGAGATGAGGGAATCATGATCCATTATGTAGATCAGATAAATTTTTTTTGGTAAATTCTTCTAAGTTATGGTCTTGGTCAATCCAAAAATATATTGCGGAAGTTCGAAGTTCGCCTCCATTTGAAAATACTAAAAGAAAATAAAAACCAATGGAAAAGACTTGTTGTATCAATCTAGAGAAGCATAAAAAATCAATGGCAAAAGATCTCTTTCAGCTTAGGTTTTAAGTTTGAATTCAGCTCTAGAATTCAGCATGTTAAATTTTTTTAAGGAGAATTTTGTCACTCATTGCGGTCTTATCTGATTCAAGCGATTAATCTATGCAGTTGTACGCAAAGAACACTTGATTCACACAAAAATCCAGAGAAACATAAAAACTAAAAGAGAAGACTTGTTAATACGTTTTAAGAAGTAAAGAGCTAAAATGGTTAACTCTTTGCCGGGTTTGGATATCTCTATACGGATCCTTATCTAACATAATTGTATACACCTGTATATTTCTCCACTTTTTTTTTTTAAGTATATTTCTCCACTTGTATATCACCTCTTTTATTTTGATTTTCTAAACTTCTATCTGATGTTACTATACAATGGGATTGATCCTAAATAAAATTCAACAAAATAGAAAATAAACAATGACAAAAGAAAAGTAAAATATTACAAAGGACTTCATCATCAACATTCACACATAGGACTCTAATTATTAATTATTATTATACATAGGACATACACCAAGTGAAACATAATTATACGTTTTAATAATTACTTATAAATTTACACATTTGATTGTTGTGATTTATTTATAATGTAAAACTTTTATCAGGCTCTAGTATTTTTTAATTTGATTTAGTTCTGTCAAGCTTTTTAGGAATCAAATGACTTTCATCAGGTCAAAATTCAAGTTTGAAAGATAATATAAATTAATATAAATGCAAGATAACTTTTCAAAGGAAAGGATAAAAGTTGTTAAGCTTTTTCAATTATTTTCAAAATATTTGTTCTTTTTTTGATTGACTACGTATTGCTTGCTTGTTAATAAGCTTGATGTAAATTAATTCAATTTCTTCTTTTCGGCCTTTGTGATTGCAAAGACCCTCTGGCTAACTTCTTGAGACTTTGCCATCACATTAATTGGTGTATGATTTACGGTTGCAGAATGTAGATTTTGAGGTTGATTCGAAGAAGGTGGTGGGCTATTTCCATAGATGAATGATCGTAAACACTATTTTGTAATTTATTTTTAAAAAACTTTTCTGTCGAGTTCAGTTAAGCAAATGAGATCGATCATTCATTAGCGAGGATAATCACATTCTCAACTAGTTCCTGTATTTATATTGATATCTAATCAAATGCTATACGCAAGTTTCCCCTAAAAAAATTATTATCGATGACACTCGGTGCCTTAAGAACCTTATATCATTAATGCTAGTTAATGAACTGTTTATAACTGTTTTCCTCTTCACTGAGACGTGTTTATGAAACCAGAGGATACATGTGATGAACACAATGCAACATTATATTATATCATTCCACATAAACCAAAGACACTTATCAGATGATGTAAAGATGCATTCTTTGCTTTACTTGTGTCCACAAACAATAAGCAACATATAATTTTTGTTCGTTTCGTGAGTTTGCTTCAAGATGAAATATAATCTGTAAACGTAAGTGATAAAAAAATTTCTTATATATTTTGTTATAATCAAAATATTTATAAATGATTGTTTCTGGACTAACTTAATAAACGTAGTGAAAAACACAGGAAAGGGAGATTTAAATTGTGTTAAAATCTTCTCTCTAAATACTCTTTTAAAAACTTGTTTAATAAAATCAATTAAACCCTTTTTGAAAAAGACTTAATCTAAACTAATATATGGTATGAAGATAATGAGATAAGACAAAGAGAGAATCTACACATAGAATTATAGTCATTCACTGTAAACCTAATAGCTACTACATTCCCTTCAACCTGAAGGAATTCCATTAACAGTCACACAAACTAAAAACCACCAGAGTATACACTTGCCAAACTGATTATACTTTAGTCTTTTCTTGGACTAGGTCAAATTTGAGTGAATAAACATTAGACAGTTTGTTGCAGAGACAGAGGTTGTGAGTCATGACTTGAGCTGAATGTTTGATGCGCTTTACTTTAGAGGCACGACTTGTCTAATTTAATCTGCATACTCACGTTAGAGCAACAAAATTAACGAGTAAATAGGCAATTACCCTCCGAAATTGTAAGTTTCGTCAATTACCCCTCTGAAATTAACAAAACTTCAATTACCCCTTAAAATTGCATAACGTTAGTCAATTTGCCTCCTCCGTCAATTTCCTCCATTAGTAAAAAAAAATTTGGATTTTTTTTATGTTATGTGCAAATACTCCCTTGAAATTTTGCACTTATGTACAAAATGCCTCATGAAATTTATAATAATCAAGCAAATTGGTCCCTGTCACAAAAAAATATTCTTTTGCTCTCAATTTTTTTTATCTTTATCATTATCATTATCAAAGGCCCTTGTTTTAAACCATGTTAAAGAAATCAAGCAAACAAGTTGACCTGAAAGACAACACATGTTTTATATCATTCCCTATAAGAGTCACTTAGGAAAGCTCCCATTAGAGTGAAATGTAATTCTGCATTATTCTGTCCTACCACCCTTGTAAGGAATATCACTAGGTTCACTCCAATCCCAAAGAATGCCACAGTTGCCAGACATTGGTTCACTGATCAATACAATCAGAATAACAAAATAAACAGTATTAGCAACCATGCTCTTAATATTATAGTGAATTAAATATGT